>Ga0207701_10001144_pt1 | contig 28073 bp, 28 predicted proteins | sample KBSSwiSSwithPhiX_FD_184294 | JGI IMG/M metagenome (GOLD analysis project Ga0207701, IMG submission 184294) | Switchgrass rhizosphere bulk soil microbial communities from Kellogg Biological Station, Michigan, USA, with PhiX - S5 (SPAdes) (version 2) | ecosystem: Environmental > Terrestrial >... | reverse complement strand
TTCTTGACCTGCTGACCGTCCTTTGCTTCCACCGCGATAAAGCCATCAGCAATCAAACCGCCGAGGTTGAGGGCGATCTGTGCACGGTTACTGTAGGTCACCGGAATCGGTCCACGATATTGGCCCGCCCAGTTTATTTTACCGGATTTTTCAAGCGCGGTGAAAAGTTCGCCCGGCGTTGGAATAGTAATCGAATCGGTTCTGGCGGCTTTTTTCAGTTGGTCGGCGGGAAGACGCCCGGTCTCTGCGCCAACGGCAACCAAGATACCGCCCGCCAACACCATCACGCCGAATCCGGCTAAACGAATCATCGCTGAGATTATGCGTGTCCCGGCGAAATTGCCAATATGAATCTCGCTTAGCTCTCCAAGCTCCTTTTTGGTCCCTTTCGGCTGTCGCGAAGAAGGCATGTGACAGAAGAATTGGCCGAGCATGTTAGAACGCGATTTGCCTCGTATGCGGAAAGCTGTTCTAGTCCGCGCAGAGAATATGGCAAGCACTACCATTAGCCGAGTCCATGCGCGGGAAATTTTAGATTCGCGCGGAAATCCTACGGTTGAAGTGGATGTGCGCCTTGAAAGCGGCACGCTCGGGCGCGCTGCGGTGCCTAGTGGGGCGAGCACCGGCGAACATGAAGCATGGGAATTGCGCGACGGAAACAAGGGCCGGTTTGGCGGCAAAGGCGTTAGCAAGGCAGTAGCCAACGTTAACGATAAGATCGCGCCCGTCCTCAAAGGATGGGACGCGCTGGACCAGGCGAAGATCGACAAGAAGTTGATCGAACTCGATGGTACGCCTAACAAGAAAAACCTGGGCGCAAACGCGCTGCTCGGGGTCTCGCTGGCAGTGGCGCACGCTGCCGCGGCAGCGGAGAATCTGCCGTTGTTCCGGTATCTCGGCGGACCGGAAGCGCGAGTTTTGCCGGTGCCGATGATGAACATCTTGAACGGAGGCGCGCATTCGGACGCGCCGATCGATTTTCAGGAATTCATGATTATGCCACGCGGCGCGCCAAGTTTTTCTGAAGCGCTCCGTTATGGCGTAGAAGTTTTCCACTCGCTGAAATCGGTCCTGAAAAGTCGCCATCTTTCGACGGCGGTCGGCGATGAAGGGGGATTTGCGCCGAACCTTAGTTCCGCGGACGACGCCCTTGAATCGATCTCGACCGCGGTTGAGAAGGCCGGTTACACGCTCGGTGAACAGATATTTCTCGCACTGGATGCCGCTGCCTCCGAGTTCTACGATAGCGAAAACAACGTTTACGTTTTTAAGAAGTCGGATGGTTCAAAGAAGACTGCCGACGAATTGATCGAATACTATACCGGGCTTTGCGCGCGTTTTCCCATCATTTCGATCGAGGATGGTTGCGCCGAAAACGATTGGGACGGCTGGAAAAAATTGACTGCAAAACTTGGCAAAAAGATTCAACTCGTGGGCGACGATCTTTTTGTCACGAATGTAGAATTTCTCCGGAAGGGAATTGCCGAGCATGTGGCGAATTCGATTTTGATCAAGGTGAATCAGATCGGCACGCTGACCGAAACGCTGGAGACGATCGATTTGGCAAAGAAACATCACTACACAACTGTGATCAGTCATCGCTCCGGCGAAACGGAGGATACCACGATTGCCGACATCGCGGTGGCGACAAATGCCGGTCAAATCAAAACCGGTTCGCTTTCCCGCAGCGATCGGATCGCCAAATACAATCAGCTCTTGCGAATTGAAGAAGAACTTGGTGACAAAGCGGTATACGGCGCTACAATCCGCTAAGTGGATCAGACTTACGCCGATTTCCGCGCGCGCCGCGAAGCCACTGTGTGGCAGCGGCTGAACCGAACTCTCCGGGTTCTACTGGTCCTGGCGGGCTGGCTGATCATTGTGAGCCTGTTTGTCCCGCCGTACAAGAAACTCATACAGAGCCGTGCGGAGATCGACAATCTGCAACAGCAGGTAAACGAACAACAAAATCTGCTCGCACATCAGACGCGCGAGATCAATCTGCTCAAGACTGACTCGACCTATTTGGAAACGGTTGCGCGCGATCGTCTCGACCTAATGAAAGAGGGCGAAACCATTTTCCGTCTCGAGGCGGCGCGTGCTGCAAAGCCAAAACCCGGCAGTTCTACGCGCAAATAAGAGATAAATGGGCTTGGCACAAGCGCCGCTACAACATTTTGCGCGAAGCGCAGCATCGGGTATTTTCCCTCATGCCAACGGAAGTCTCTATCCCCGATGCCGAGGATTTGAAATCGCGTGTCCGCGAGCTGCGGAGGTTTCTTTGACTTCGAAAAGCTTCAGAAAGATCTAGCCGCAATCGAAGGGCGCATGGCTGCGCCCGATTTCTGGTCGAATCGCGACCGCGCGCAGGCCGATGTCGAGGAGGTTTCCCGGTTACGCTCGCTGATCAACCCATTCCAAGAATTGGAGCGCGAGATCGAGGACTTTGGCGCACTACACGAGTTGGCTGCGGAAGAAGGCGATCCTGCTGCTCGCGCTCAGGCGGAAAAAGAAGTCGCGACCGAACATGATCGCCTTGCTCATAAGCTGGATGAATTCGAATTGCGCCAGTTTCTTTCCGGCGAAAACGATCGCACGAATGCGTTCGTCACGATCCACTCAGGCGCGGGCGGCACCGAGTCGTGCGATTGGGCCGACATGTTGCTGCGGATGTACCAGCGCTGGATCGAACGAAGCGGTTTTAAATCTCAGACCGTGGACATTCAACAGGGTGAAGAAGTGGGGATCAAATCTGTTACTCTGCTCGTGACCGGCGAGTATGCGTACGGGCATCTCCAAGCCGAGCGGGGCGTGCACAGATTGGTTCGTATCTCGCCGTTCGATGCGAACAAGCGGCGCCACACTTCATTTGCGAGTGTGGATGTCGTTCCTGAAATCGCTGATACCGCTCCAATAGAAGTTAATCCCGCCGACCTTCAGATTGACACATTTCGCAGTGGCGGCAAAGGCGGACAGAACGTCAACAAAGTCGAAACTGCGGTTCGGATTTTGCATAAGCCGAGTGGAATCGTTGTTGCCTGCCAGGCCGAGCGCAGCCAGGGGCGCAATCGCGAGCTCGCGATGAAAATGTTGAAGGCCAAGCTTTACGAAATTGACCAGGACAAGAAACGCGCAGAAATCGATCGGCAATACGGAGAGAAGGGCGACATCGCCTGGGGCAGCCAGATTCGTTCCTACGTTTTTCAGCCGTATCAGATGGTAAAAGATCATCGAACTGGAGCAGAAACGAGCAACGTACAAGCCGTGATGGATGGCGACATCGACATGTTCATCCAGGCGAAATTGCGCGGGGAGAAAGCGGCAAAGGGTGACGGGGGCGATAACGAAATTTAGGAGTGAAGAAACGTTCGCCTTGGTTTGCGAGATCGTCACACTATCGCTAGATCGTCAGTGCGCCGTTCGTAAAGAAGTTCTTGATCTTGGCGTGTTTTGTTGCCGGATCGCTTGCCTGAACGGTTTCTCTGCAGACGTGGAGGAAGAATTGCGCGCGCAAATGGCCATTAATCGCTACCTCCACGAGACGCATCCTTGTTGGACGCGCGCCGTACACGGCCGAGATTCTTCCGCGTAAAGGCTGACTTCTTGTTCACAGGGTTGTTTTGGCTGCAGATGAGAAGTGCTCGCGATCTCATCATCGCGAACGTTGAGGTACGGAATCCGACGCGCCCGATGTAATCGATAGCTGAAGCCAACCGCTAACCGACGTGCGCCAGCGCTTCGCATGATGATCTAGCAAGAACTCAGGAGCCTTAAGCGAAACCGCGGATCGAACTCGCCGCCGTTGTGTGTGCGGCAGCAGGCTAGGCAAGCTACCGCGCGGCGCACGCGGCGGACTCGCGGGAACTCCTTACGGCAATTCGGACAGCGATAGACAAACCGCGCGGCGAGAGTTCGCGCAGGAAACGGCAGATTGTGACAGCGCTTCTCGTCAGTGATTCCCAAATCGATACAAGCTTGCCGCCATTCAACTCCGTGAGGTGAAATCTTCCGACGCCCAGCGCGAAACTGGGCGAGAATATGCGCCAGTTCGTGTCGCAAAGTCCGATCGATTTCGATCGGATATTCTAATAGCCGCGGATTTAATGAAATGAGTTTCTCGGGGTAATCGGCGCGACCAGCAGCTGTTTTGAGGCGCGAATTCCATTCCACGCGAAGGTCCTTGGCGATTCGCGCTGCGCCGAGTGAGCATAACAACTGGCGCGCTGTTTCTTCGAGATTGAGATTTGGTTTGGCGTTGTTGTAGCCGGGGGCGGTGACCCCGGCATCTTGAGGTGCACTGAAGTGGCCGGGATCGGCGATCCCGGCTACAGTACGAAAGGCAAACTCGAGCTGCCTAAGCAACGGCATACGCGCTCTTTCGCGTGTTCAAGCGATCGACAATTTTTCGCACCGCGTCTCCAGCCGCCTTGATTTCGTCGGCCGTTGTCCATTTTCCGAGTGAGAATCGAACTGCCGAACGCGCGTGCTCCATCGGCAGACCCATGGCGAGCAAAACATGTGACGCCACGACTGATCCCACCATGCAGGCTGAGCCGCTGGAGGCGCAGACACCTTCCAAATCCAGCGCAATAAGCAGCATTTCGGAATCGATTCCAAGCGGGCTTACGTTCAGTGTGTTTGCCAACCGCAACGCCTTCGCGGCATTCTGTTTTGCATCTGGTACGTTCTGCGCAATTCGAGTCCAAAGCGCGTTGCGCAATTGAGCTTCACGTTCTTGTTCTTGCTCACAGCCACGCAACGTCCATTCTGCCGCTGCTGCCATTCCCGCAATTGCGGCGACATTCTCTGTTCCGGGTCGCCGTTCATTTTCGTGCGCGCCGCCGAACATGATTGGCTGGATCGAAAGACCACTGCGCAAGAAAAGAAATCCAACGCCCTTTGGTCCGTAGAATTTGTGCGCAGCGAAACTGGCGGCATCGACCAGGGAAAGATCGGTATCGATCTTTCCGAACGATTGCACCATGTCGCTGTGCAGTAGAACGCCGCCCTCGCGGCATATGCGTGAAATTTCGCGCATTGGCTGAATTACACCTGTCTCGTTGTTGGCGGTCATGATCGAAACAAGTTTGGTCTCGGGCCGGATCGCATCAGCAAGTTGATCAACGTCTATGATTCCCTCGCGAGAAACATTCAGCCAGGTTACTTCGAAACCTTCATGCTTTTCCAAGTGTTCGATAGCGTTCAGCACAGCGTGATGTTCGGTCTTGGCTGAGATCACGTGGCCGCCTCGCTCCATGCGACAGCGCGCGAGGCCGAACACGGCGAGATTGCATGATTCCGTTCCGCCGCTGGTGAAAACAATTTCGTTCGGTTTGACGCGTAGCAACGCGGCCAGTTTGTCACGCGCGTTGTCAATGGCAGCGCGCGCCTCGCGCCCGGCTGCGTGTACGCTTGATGGATTTCCAAAGACCCGGTCCAGATACGGCAGCATCGCCTCGCGAGCCGCATCGCAGAGCGGCGTCGTTGCGTTGTAATCGAGGTAGATCATCGACTCTTAATCCTATTCTTGCTCTTACTCTTGCTTGTTGGTGCCGTAGCTGCATCTCTGTGAGGTGCGCGCATATTCATTCGGGACTCATCGGGTGCGGTCGTAACCGCCTTCTTTCGCTTCTGCACAATCGCGACGTCTTTTTCTTCGTAATAAACGAGCGAGTTCGGCGGAACGCTCTTTGTCAGAAAAACATTCGCGCCGATGGTGGAATTGGCGCCAATCACAGTATCGCCGCCCATGATTGTGGTTCCGGCATAAATGCAAACGCCGTCTTCAATTGTTGGGTGACGTTTTTGCCCCCGCAACGCTCGCCCCGCTCCCAGCGAGCGCGCAATGAACGACACGCCTTGATAAAGTTTCACGTGCGATCCGATTTTGGTAGTCTCGCCAACCACTACGCCCGTCCCGTGATCGATAAAAAAGTGTGATCCGATTTCTGCTCCAGGGTGAATATCGATCCCAGTGCGGCTGTGGGCCCATTCGGTCATGATGCGCGGAATAAGAGGAACTTTACCGTATAGCAAGTGCGCCATCCGATAAATTGCGATGGCCTCCAGCGCGGGATAAGCGAGAATGATCTCTTCGTAACTTTTCGAAGCCGGATCGCCTTCGTAAGCCGCGTCAATGTCTGTCCAAAGAAGACGACGCACGGCCGGCAAGGCCTTCAAGAACCCGCTCAACACTTTTTCTGCTTTTGCTTCTGTTGGTTCATCGGGCGGAATTTTGCCAAGGCTTCTGCAAATTTCTGTTTTCAATCGTGCGTGCAAACGTCTGACGCGAACGCGAGTTATGTCGGTGAGATCTTCCGAGCTCACGAGTGCTTCGCTCCGAAAACCTGGAAACATCAGGCTCATCAACTCAGCACATGCCGCTTCGATCGCCAGGCGCGAGGGAAGGCTGGCAGCGGCGGCAAGGTAATTGATGCCGCCTGTTTCACTGTAGGTCTGAAGCAGTTCATCAACCGCGTCGCGGTTTGTTGAGTCCATCACGGGAAATATGCGCCTCCTTACGAGGGAACAAAAGTGAAAGATCGTTCTCTTCCATTTGTGCAAAGGATCAGGCGTTACGGTAACCTTAAAGTCATCAGATGAGCGCGCGGCTGAGCGATTACGATTACGAATTGCCACGGGGGTTGATCGCACAACGGCCACCCGAGCATCGGGACGACTCGCGATTGATGGTGTTGCGCCGTGATTCGCAAGGGATTGAACACCAACAGTTCGACGAACTGAAAACTTTTTTGCAGCAGGAGGATCTCCTTGTTTTGAACAATACCCAGGTGCTGCCGGCCCGCCGATTCTCCGACGATGGCGCGGTTGAGTTTTTGTTCCTTGAGCGTCTTGCTCCTTGCCGATGGAAATGTCTGGTCAGCCCCGGTCGTAAAATGCGCATCGGCGCGACGGTAAAACTCGAAAATGTTTCATTGTGCGTCGACAAAATCACCCCCGAGGGTGAGCGCATCGTGGTGCTAAACAAAGATATCGATCTTTATTCCGGCGGTTCGATGCCATTGCCTCCGTACATCCGGCGCGATAGCGATATCGAAGACGCGGCGCGCTACCAAACTGTTTTTGCACAAGCGCCCGGAGCGCTCGCGGCTCCGACTGCCGGTCTTCACTTTACCTCTGAGATTTTGAATGAGATTCCACACACGTTTGTCACGTTGCATGTAGGGACCGGCACGTTCCTGCCGGTACGCTCAGAGAACGTTACCGAGCATCGCATGCACGCTGAGCGGTTTTGTATCTCATCTTCCGCCGCAGGCAGAATCAACAGCGCCGGCAGGATCGTGGCCGTGGGGACGACCGTAGTCCGCGTATTGGAGTCCGCCGAGCGCACCGATGGAAACCTGGTCCCTCAGGAAGGTTCCACAGACATTTTCATTTATCCGCCATTTCAGTTTCGGGCCGTCGGCGCTCTTCTAACGAATTTTCATTTGCCGCGTTCGACTTTGTTTATGCTGGTGAGCGCCTTTGCTGGCCGCGAGTTTTTGCTCCGTGCTTATCAGGAGGCGATCTGCGAACGTTATCGCTTTTACAGCTACGGCGATTGCATGCTGATCTTGTAGGGGAACTCTGGCGGCAGGCGTGTTGCCTGCAAAACTGCCTCTACAGCAGATTGTGCTATTATCCGCTCCAAATGCCCGAGCAACCCAGAGGCGAATTGGTTATCCAAACAATTGCCATGCCAATGGACACTAATCCAAATGGCGACATTTTCGGTGGATGGGTAACCTCACAAATGGATTTGGGCAGCGCAATTCTTGCGGCGAAAACCGCGAAGACGCGCGTTGTGACCGTTGCGATGGAAGCAATGTCGTTTCTTCAGCCAGTAAGGGTAGGGGACACAGTTAGATGTTATGCGCGGATAGAAAGGATCGGTCGAACTTCAATGACGATTCCCGTAGAGGTATGGGTAACGCGTTACATGACTGGCGAAGAGCTTCGCGTCACGCACGGTGTCTTTACGTTCGTAGCTGTCGATGAGACGGGGAAACCGATTCCGGTAAAACGCGAAAGTGAATAGTTGCTGTTTGCCGGGTTATTCTGATTAATGGCGCTCTTCGCTTATCTCTTTGAGCGGTTCCCCTCGTTTGGACAAACATTTTGCTATCGCGAGGTTGCGGAGCTTCATCGCCAAGGCATTACACCGCCAATTTTCTCAGTCCGGAATCCGAAAGACGAGCCGCCCCAGGATTGGGACACGCGCATCGTAGAGCGTGTGCATTATTTGCCTGAAGAGAAGGAGCTACTAGATGACGTTGGGCGGGCTTCAAAAAAAAGAAGACTCAGTCCGACAATCATTGCTGCTCTCGATGAATGGGGTCGGCGCACCGACTTTCTTCGCCTTTATCAGGCTGTTTATGTCGGGTTGCGCCTGCAAGACTTGGGAATCGACCACGTTCATGCACACTTCGCCGGGATGGCGGCGCGGACCGCTTTCTGGATCGCCAAATTTTTTCCGATCACTTTCAGCTTTACCGCGCACGCAAACGACATCTTTGCGCCAAGGAAGTTTGAGATTGGTTTGGACAAACTTGTTGAGAAAGCGCGTGCAATAATTACCGAGACCGATTACTCGGAGAAGTTTCTGCGAGAGCGTTTCCCGGAATGCGCCGATCGAATCCACCGCGTTTACAACGGCTTGAATCTTGCCGAATTCGGGCGCGCGAATTTTTCTTCCGATCCGCCGTTGATCGTCGCGATTGGTCGTTTAATCGTCAAAAAAGGCTTTGCCAACTTGATTCGCGCCTGCGCGCTGCTTGTTGAACGTGGAAGATTGTTTCAGTGCGAGATCTTCGGTGAGGGTCCGCTCGAGAACCAGTTACTCGGGCAGATCGAAGAGTCAGGCTTGAAAGAGCTTATTCAGTTACCTGGCCCAAAACCGCAACATCAGCTAAGAGAGCGTCTCGCTGCTGCGAACGTTTTTGTGCTGCCGAGCGTACCTGAGGCTGAGGGCGGCATGGACAATTTGCCCACCGTCATCATGGAAGCGATGGCGACCGGCTTACCGGTTGTTTCAACCAGGATCGGTGGGATTCCGGAGATGGTCATCGATAACGAAACAGGTTTTCTCGTGCGACCTGATGACCCAGTGCTGCTGGCAGATGCAATTGAAAAAGTGATTAACGATCGGTCGTTAGGTCAAAAACTTGGTCAGGCTGGTCACGGGCGTGCGCAAACGCTTTTTTCGATTGAGAAGAACGTGCGCGACTTGTGCGCGCTGATCTGTAGCGACGCTTTATGAGCCGAAGCTTGTAGCCACGGGCCTGTGGCCCTTCGGACTTTATGCCAACGAAACCGCCCACAGGGCGGTAGCTACAACAAATCGCGGACGCGATTGACTGCATGCAAGTAAACGTGATGCGGCCCGCCGCGCATCAGTTCTTCACTCATCAGACTTACTGGATCGTTTTTTCCAGCAGGCATTAGCTGGGGCATTCGCTTTTCGCCCGCCTTTCCGCGTGAAACTTCCAAAAGGTCTCCGCACTTGGCGTGAGTGACGAGAAATTCCACGTCGGCCGTTGTGACCGCGACCTCGCTAATCGGTTCTCCAGGCCGTTCGCGCAGTTCGATATCGACCTTGGAGCCAGAGGGACTAACGAATGAAAGCTTGTTGGGCACATCCGTTTTCCCACTTTGCCAGTCTAATTGTGCCGCAAGCCACCCGGCAAAGAGGACAGCCGTCGATCGATACCCAGGCGCGAAATCGATTCGTACACGATTAATTTTGTCCAGATTGTGATGTGAGGCGGGATGATCGAAGAATTGCGCGAGCGCGAAGCGAAAAGAATCCAGGCGCGTCCAATTCAAGTCGCAAAAAACGATCCGCTGATTGGCTTCCTCTTCCGCAGATTCTAATAAACCCATTTGTGCACGAAAATCTTCCCATCCCTGGCTGTCATAGATCACTCGATCGACCCATGGCCAAAGTTGGGAATCCATCGGTTCACGGAATCCCTCCTGCCACCAGAGATAGAACGGCAAATCCGAATCCAGATGCGAAAAAACTATGCTTGGTAGTAAGGCCGTACAGCCGCCTTTAAGCAGAAATGAAATTTGTTCGGAACAAACCTGCTTGCTGCCGACGCTGCTAACGTGACAATGTGCGCTGATCCAGGCTTCCACACGGTTTTCTTTTGCGTTGCAGTCGGCTTCGATGACGATCGCGCGACAGGCGTGATTCTCAGTAATGTTTGCCATTAGCTGCGTATTTTTGCTGAGCGAGCCTGGGTCTTCGCAGTAAACAGCGAGGTTGACCAGTGATGCGCGTGTTGCTGTCCCCTGGCTTTCCTGCCAAAGTTTTTTGAGCTCCTGCTCGATCTTGCTGACTTCGACCGGAAGGCCTAACGAATATGTTTCAGCGATCGCAGGCATCGGTTATAGTCTTCTCCACGCGTGGCCGTCGCGAGCGAGCAAATCATCCGCGGCTTCCGGTCCCCACGATCCCGAGGGATAAAAGAACAGTTCGGGCGCATCTTTCTTTGCGTGCCAGGCTTCTTCAATGGGATCGATGAAAGCCCATGCTTGCTCGACTTCGTCCCGGCGGGCAAAGAGGGTGGCATCGCCGCTCATCGCATCGAGCAGCAAACGTTCGTAGGCTTCGGGACTCGGCTTACCGAAGGATGTTCCGTAGTGGAAATCCATCTTGACCGGTTCGATGCGAAAGCTTGTGCCAGGCACCTTGGCGTGAATTGTTAACGAGATTCCTTCGTCTGGCTGAATGCGGATAACAAGGACGTTCAGCGCACGCAAATCTTTATTGAACAGGACTGCCGGCGCTTTTTTGAAATGAATGGAAATCTCCGTGGCTGACTTGGGGAGTCGTTTTCCGACGCGCAGATAAATCGGCACGTCCGCCCAGCGCCAGTTATCGATAAAGAGCCGCAAGGCTACGAACGTTTCGGTTTGCGAATCGGGATTGACGTTTTTTTCCTGCCGATAACCGACGACTGGCTCACCGTTAATTGCGCCCTTGGCGTACTGAGCCCGCACGACGTTGAGGGCGATTTCGTCGCGGGACCAGTGACGCAGCGATCGCACCACCTTGACCTTTTCATCGCGAATACTGTCTGCGCTGAGGTCCGTAGGCGGTTCCATCGCAACAAGGCAGAGAAGTTGCAGTAGATGATTTTGAACCATATCGCGCAGCGCACCTGCATGTTCGTAATATCCTGCACGATTCTCGACCCCGAGCGTTTCTGCCGCCGTGATCTGGACTTGATCGACGTAGTGCGTGTTCCAAAGCGGCGCGAAGATCGCGTTTGCGAAGCGCAGCACCAAAATGTTCTGCGCCGTTTCCTTGCCGAGAAAGTGGTCGATCCGGTAGGTCTGTTCTTCACTAAAGGAATTGTGGATGACGCGATTGAGCTCCCGCGCCGAGGCGAGATCGGTTCCGAAAGGTTTTTCCACGATTACGCGAGCCCAGCTTCCTTCACACGTTTGGTTCAAGCCGGCAGCTTTCAGATGCTTAAGAATCGGCTCAAATTGATCGGGAGACGCTGCAAAATAAAAGAGGCGATTGCCACGGGTGCCGTGGTTTTTATCGATTTCATCGAGGCGTTTGGCCAACGCTTTGTACCCAGCTTCGTCCTCGAACTCGCTTTGGTGGTAAAAGATCGATGCCGCAAAATTTTTCCAAATTTCATCGCGCAGCGGTTGTCGTGAAAACTTGCGCATGGCTTCTTCGAGATCGTGTCGGAATTCGTCATCAGTTTTTGGACGGCGGGCAAAGCCGACGATGGTCACGGCTGGCGGAAGTTCGCCATCGGCTGCGAGGTTATACAATGCAGGGACAAGTTTGCGATGGGTGAGATCGCCGGTGGCTCCGAAAATTACAATCGCGCATGGCTGCGGCACAGAGCGCGCAGACAACCCTTCGCGCAGCGGATTTGGTTCCGGTTGATCAGCGGTTCGATTCATGAATAGCGCAAGCTACGCAGATTTCTGCCGGTTAGGTAGAGCGAAAATTTTGCGTTACAAACCCATGTCTTCTAATCATGGCCAGTTCGACTCGATTGACTCGCTCAGGTAAACTCCCCGAACTGGAGCGATCCGCGGTGTTGCCCATAAATGCAACGGGATTCTTCGACCTGGCTCGAAATCACTTGCCCTCAGATGGGCAAAGGAAATCTTCTCGTTAAGTCGAGGACTCTTCGATGCACTTTCTCCAGTGCGTCGGCATCGATGCGATTCGCGAGGGCCTCCGCGATCAAGTCTGCGATTTCCAACATTTCCTCTTCCTTCATGCCGCGGGTTGTGACAGCAGGCGTGCCGATGCGGATACCACCTGGCTTGAAAATTGGATAGGTATCAAATGGGATGCCGTTTTTGTTCACCGTGATTCCGGCGCGATCGAGAACTTCCTGTGCTTCCTTGCCGTTAATTTCTTTTGGGCGAAGATCGACGAGCATCAAATGATTATCGGTGCCGCCTGAGACGATGCGGTAACCATGTTTGGCCACGCCTGCGGCCAGCGCTTTGGCGTTCAGCACAACCTGCCGTTGATATTCGCGGAACTGCGGCTGAAGCGCTTCATGAAAGCAAACGGCTTTCGCTGCAATCACATGCATGAGCGGGCCGCCCTGCACGCCGGGAAAAACGGTTGCATCGATCTGTTTGGCGAATCTCTCTTCGCACATGACAATGCCGCCACGCGGTCCTCGCAGGCTTTTGTGCGTGGTGGTGGTGACAAATTGCGCGTGCGAAATCGGACTGGGATGCTGACCGCCTGCCACAAGGCCTGCGATGTGCGCCATGTCGACGAACAAAACCGCGCCAACCGAATCCGCGATTTGGCGCAGTCGCGGAAAATCGATGATACGCGGATAAGCCGAGGCGCCAGCAGTGATCATTGCCGGCCGGACCTCTTCGGCCTGTTTTTGCAACGCGTCGTAATCAAGTTGCTCGGTCTTCTCGCTAACGCCGTACTGCGAGACCGCGTAAAATTTGCCGGAGAAATTCGCGGGATGCCCGTGCGTCAGGTGCCCGCCGTGGGCCAGATTCATGGCCAGAATCTTGTCACCCGGTTTAAGCATGGCGAAATAAACCGCCATGTTCGCCTGGGCGCCGCTGTGCGGCTGCACATTTACGTGTTCGCAGCCGAACAACCGTTTTGCGCGATCAATGGCCAATTGCTCGGCAATGTCGACGTTCTCGCAGCCGCCGTACCAGCGCTTTCGTGGATAGCCCTCGGCGTATTTGTTTGTCAGCACACTGCCCTGGGCTTCCATGACTGCGCGGCTGGTGAAATTTTCGGACGCAATCAATTCGATGTTTTCGCGCTGACGTCTTTCCTCGGCCATGATCGCATCGAAGATCTCGGGATCGACTCTCCGCAAAGCGTCTCCGTAACGGGGTTGAGGTTTCAAACCAGTCAATCCAGTCTCGATGGGTTGAGGAGGATGGTCCATCGGATGAGAAGATAGCTCGCGTCTGCGCGTCGCACCAGGCCGTACCAGTTCGCCTTGTTCGACGAATGCGAGCACGCTTGGCAAGGCATTATTGATGATGCGAGCACAATGTGCGTACACTTCGCGGCCAAGGCCGATTGGGTCGGGCAGATCGCGCCATACGGTAGTGCCGGGCTCTTCAAATTCCCTAAGCAAGAACGATTTTTCGGCCCCTTGGGGAAACAACGTCTGAATTGTCTCAAGGTGCGCACCGGTCATGGCAAAAACGTGTGTTGCTCGATCCACCAGGGTCGCCGTTAGCGGCTGACTGCGCAGGTTGCTAATGTCTGCGCCTGCTTCTGCACAAACTTCAACTGCATAAAGACTTGGCGGTTGGCCGCTCACTGCGTGCACACCGGCCGAAACAACTTCGATGTCCTTTCGGTTCCCAAGCAGACGGCGAAAAAGCCCTTCCGCAATGGGGCTGCGGCAGATATTACCCGTACAGACAAAGAGGACGCTTTTCACAATTTGGAAAGCGCGAGCGAGCGCAATTCCAACCTAAAGTCGAACTGATCCAAGTCAATTCCGCTGATGAATATGGGAGGGGATCGACCACGGCCTACTCGCCGCGGCGAGGACCGGCCAGCGGTCCGTCACTACTCACACTAGGTCCAGTTCCAATGCCGATTAGTTATCCGCGAGGAACCTGCAGTCTGAACTTGTGCCAAACGTACAAAACTAGAATCGCCCCAACGATTGAAACAATTAATCCTCCGAGGTGAAATTTGCCTCCTGCACTTGGCGGATAAAACAGGTGGGTTACAGCGCCGCCAATGATCGAGCCGACGATACCGAGCACGACGGTCCACGTGATCGACAGATGCATATGCATGAGCGCCTTGGCCACACATCCCACGAGGAAACCGACGAAGATATACCAAATGAGGTGAAGCATATTTTCTTTCTAACTTTTGTGATTTGGAAATCAACCCAGCAATAGCAAAATTGCCGATCGGCAGCCATGCAAAAGAAATGACGAAATCCAAATGCCGAATGACGAAGGAAGCCCGAATGATAGCTTACGGGTTAGCAAAAAGGCACATTGGGTTTTGTCATTCGCTACTTCCTATTTTTTCGACATTCGGATTTCGTCATTCTCGTCACTTGGCGCTTCTCGCAGACGAGTCTTGGCGCTAGTATCTGACTGCGGATGACCATCGACACTTTGCGCCTTGTGCCGTTGTTCGAGTCGCTCGATGACGAGGCGGCCCGGAACCTATGTCAGTTGCTGCAGAGCATCGATTGCAAAGCCAAAACTTCTTTGTTCCGCGCCGGCGACGAGGGAGACGCCATGTATTTGATCGAGCGGGGTAAAGTCCGCATTTCCATGCAAGCCATCGATGGACGCCACATGACGTTAACCGAATTGGGCCGCGGCGATTTCTTTGGCGAGATGGCGTTGCTAGACGGAGAACGGCGCTCGGCGGATGCGATCGTTGCAGAGGATGCACGATTGGCGGTTCTTTCGCGCGAGCATTTTCTTTCCTTCCTACGGAGCAGCCCGGACGTCGCTCTGGAACTGCTCACGGCGCTCGCCAACCGATTGCGGAATACCGACGAACTTTTACGCCGGAGCGCTACACGTAATGTGAATGTGGAGGAAGCGGCGCAGCTTACGTTTTCAGATCGCGCCGCCGACATTATCGCGGAGTTTGGTGGCAGTTGGAAATTCATCATTGCAGCGGTGCTCTTTTTCAACGTGTGGGTATTGATAAACACCTGGCTGCTGACCAACAACGGCTTTGATCCATACCCCTACCTGTTGCTCAGTACCGCGATTAACATGCTCGCTGTGCTACAAGCGCCGATCATTTTGATGTCGCAGAATCGGCAGGCTCATAAAGATCGGCTCCGTTCGGAAATCGATTACCAAGTCAACTTGAAAAACGAACTCGCCTTGAATGAGATCCTTCAGCGCTTAAAAGCTCTGGAGCGAGACTACTTGAACGTGGCGTCGGATAAACCATCAGAATAGCCCCAGATTTTCAGGCGCAGAACAATTGCTGTATCGCGTGACCTGTTTATGATTGAATCTTCCTTATGAAACCGCTGTTAATTTTTGTTCTCCTTGCATCAGCCTTATTTCTTTTTCTCGTTGGTTGTAGTTCAGGTCCAAGCCCCGAGCAGCAGGCGCGGGAGGCGGATGAACAGAGAGATGCTGCGCAACAACAGGCTGAATTTCGCAAGGGCCTTCCTCCTGTAGCCAATCCTGGCACGGGTTGGTAGGGCTGAAAGGGCGCGACTCGTTAGATTGTCACATCGCTACATTGCTTGGGTTCAAGAATTCACGTTCGCAAAGCGATTAGACATTGATACTTCGTCATTCAAAGTGAGAAATGCGTTCACGCTGGAAGCGAATTCGATACCACCTTGAGTGGGCCGGTCTATTCCTGGCAACAAAACTAATACCTTTATGCTCGCGAAAGGCCTGCTATCGCCTTGCTCAGCTAGCCGGGGCGTCGCTTAGCTTTCTCGATCGGCCTCGATACCATGTTGCGCTAAGCAACCTCGAGGTCGCGTTGGGCGACCAGTTATCTACCCGCAAGCGACGCAAGATTGTCCGGGAATCATTTCAACATTTCGCGCGAACCATGATTGATTTGTTTTGGAGCCCGCGCCTGACGCCACTGAACTTCCTTTGGTATATCGAACTGCAGAACTTCGAAGAAACCATGAGGGACACAGGGCCGGAGCGCAGCGTGATCATTGCCTGCTATCACTACAGTAACTTCGAATGGCTCAGTCTGGCTTGTGGTTTCCTGGAGCTCAAAGGCACAATCATCTCGCAGGAATTTAAGAACTCGTCGCTCGATCCAATTTTCAAAAATCTGCGTGAGCAATCCGGGCACGAGCTCATTCCGCGAGAGCGTGGGATTGTCCGGCTCTACAAGGTGCTGCGGCGAAAAGGGCGCACCGCGCTGCTTGTCGACCTCACCGTGCCGCCCAGTCAGGGCGCGGTGGCGATTGAGTGTTTCGGATTAAAAACAAGCGTGACTTCCGCGCACGCCTGGTTGAACGAACGCACCGGTGTTCCTATCATTCCCGCGCATTGCGAGCCTCTGCCGAATGGACGTTACAGGCTTATCTTCCATCCGAAGATTACCAACACAGACGGGATGACCAATCAACAAATTGCACAGGCATGCTGGAACTCGTTTGAACCTTATGTGCGAAAGAACCCAGCGCCCTGGCTCTGGATGTACAAACATTGGCGCTACCTTCCTGCCAACGCCGACCGGTCGTACCCGTTCTATGCAAATCTCTATCGGCCATTCGAAGACATGCTCGAACAGGATAAGGTCGATTCCTCGAGCGAGCCAAAGTTGTAGAGGCATTCGCCGCGGCGAACGCCTGTGACTCATGTCAGCGCAGTCCTCTAACTTGTTACCAGTAAGTCCTAGTTTTGATCGTTGCTGACCATTTGTTGCGCAGCCTTGCCCATCTCTACCTTCTCGCTCACCTTTTGAATCAGATTCCGTTGCTCTTTTAGCTCTGTCTCAAGGGTTTCGATTTCTTTCTGTTGCTCCTGGACTTTGTGATGTTCTTTAAGAAACTCGTTGAGCAACATGGCGTTGACCTGTTCATAGCGGACGGTCTGTGGTTTGCCCTCGCGATCACGGATGATCAGGTCGGGATTTACTTTTTCTACTTCCTCAGCCACCAGTCCGAACTGCGGGATGCTCTGCGCATCGATCTCTTTTTTGTAGCGAAAGCTCACCGGTTTCAGGGCCAGAATTGCTTCGCTGGCTTTGCCCATTGGCTTGATATCCTCCTTGAATCGTGCCGAGGAGGTGCTGGTTCCGAGCTTACCATTCGAATTTACAAAGACCTGCGCGCCACCCGAAGCCGTGGCTCCGCTGATTCCCGTGATAAACGTGGCGGTGATATCAGAATTGCCGATCCGGATGGTGTTGCTCTCGCCAGCCACGCCGCCGACGTTGTAGCCGATGTCGATATTGTTATCTCCAGTAGTCAGGTTGCTGCCTGCGATGTTTCCGAGGGCAGTGTTGTTGTTCCCGATGTTATCGAAGAGCTACGTTACCACAGGCTGTATTGCCGTCGCCAGTATTTAACGCGAGCGTGGACTTACCCAGGGCAGTGTTGAAGGAGCCTTCGGTGTTCGTGGTGAGCGCGCCGTGGCCAACGGCTACGTTCTGAAATCCAGTTGTATTCTGCCGGAGAGCACGCGCTCCAATGCCTGTGTTGCCACCGGCGGTGTTGTTAAAGAGTACATCCACCCCGACGCCTGTGTTTTCATCGCCACTATTGTTAGCAAGCGCAAATGTTCCGATCGCGGTGTTAAAGCTACTGTCGGTGCTCGCACTTAGCGCGAACGAGCCGTTGGCCGTGTTTTCGCTGCCCGTGGTGTTGTTCAGGAGCGTTTGATCTCCAATAGCATTGTTAAACGTGCCTTGCGTGTTGTGTAAAAGCGCAGACGCTCCAATAGCTGTGTTGGCGCCGCCGGTGGTGTTGAAAAAAAGCGCAAATGTTCCGTTAGCCGTGTTTTCAGTGCCGGTAGTGTTGTTTAAGAGGGCTCCGGCACCTGTTGCCGTATTGCTGTCTGCCGTGTTGACCAGGAGCGTCCCCGCGCCGACGCCCGTATTAAAGTTGCCAATGCTATCGCTCAGAAGTGAATATAAACCAAGCGCAGTATTGTATGTGCCTGTCGTTAGACTAAAAAGGGCATTTTTGTCCCTCTGCGGTGTTGCCTCCGGCATAGCCTCCATCCGGCGGCGGACTGACCGCGTGCGATTTTTGCAAAAAGCCAAAACACGTGAGAAAAAATGCGATGAGGAGTGTTGGAATTAGCGTTTTCATGGCGCGGAGTTTCACAAGAATCGGGTGGCATTGTCGAGACCAAACCGCAGGTTACTTGGTTGCCACCGATGATTCACGTAACTGCGGTGCATGAGTGGGGAAGACCAGTGGCCGGCGCTCATAGACCGTCGCTACAAGTTTTTGCGTCCTTTCGTGTGTTTCGCGGACAAATCGTTGCAACTACGATCACGAGCAGAAGCAACAGCAAGAAAAGCTCAGCTTGATTCAGGCACCTTCGCGGATTAAGCGTTTCGCGTCATGTCCCGGTCATCAGCATCTTCTACTAGCGAATTGTTACGTGCTCACTGCGCCGCGATCGCAAAGGAGGAGGCTGTGCTGCGCGAGGGCGGGGGCAAGGCTGGCCACGAACGTCAGCGAAAGATGAACAGGCTCCCAGTGCGCGAACGGCTCGGTCGCTTGCTCGATAAAGAATCGCCATTCTTCGAGATCGGCCTCTGGGCTGCTTACAAAATGTACGAAGAATGGGGAAAGATCCCTGCGGCTGGAGTGGTCGCTGGCATTGGCAACGTCGAGGGCGTGCCGTGCATGATTATTGCCAATGACGCTACCGTGAAAGCTGGCGCTTTCTTTCCGCAAACGACTAAGAAAGTGATTCGCGCCCAGCGCATAGCTTTTGAGTGCGCGCTTCCCATCATTTACCTGGTCGATTCGGCAGGCGTGTTTCTTCCGATGCAGGATGAGATCTTTCCAGACGAGGACGATTTCGGCCGAATCTTTCGAAATAACTCGGTTATTTCCGCAGCTGGGATTCCTCAGTTTGCTGCAATTATGGGTAACTGTGTGGCCGGCGGGGCCTATCTTCCGGTCCTTTGCGACAAAATTTTGATGACAAAAGGCAGCGGCTTATATCTGGCGGGTCCTTCCCTGGTGAAGGCAGCCATTGGCCAGGTCGTGGATGCGGAAGAACTAGGGGGCGCCCAAATGCATGCCGAAATTAGCGGGACGGTGGATTTTTTTGAAAAGGACGATCCATTGTGCCTCAAGCGCCTTCGTTCTCTCGTTGGATTGCTACCTGAAGCCAAAGACTCCAAAACACCGCGGCCTTCGAAGGAAGCATTCAAACCGGCGAAGGACCCGGACACTGTTTATGATCTGATCAGTTTCGACGGGCAAAAGCAGTACGACGTGCGCGATCTGGTGGCCACAGTCGCGGACGAAGACTCTGTGGATGAATATAAGGCCGACTATGGTAAGACAATCGTAACTGCGTACGCACGCATTAACGGACGCCCGGTGGGAATTGTTGCTAACCAACGTTTGCAGGTCAGGACCAAAAAAGAGGGAATTCAGATGGGTGGCGTCATTTATTCCGATAGCGCAGATAAAGCAGCGCGTTTTATCATGGACTGCAATCAAACACACTTGCCCATCATCTTTTTCCAGGACGTTACCGGATTCATGGTAGGCCGCGACGCGGAACAGAGCGGAATCATTCGCAGCGGTGCGAAGCTGGTCAACGCCGTCAGTAATTCCATCGTGCCCAAGATCACGGTCGTTGTGGGCGGGTCATTTGGCGCGGGGAATTATGCGATGTGCGGCAAGGCCTATGATCCGCGGTTTATCGTTGCCTGGCCTACTGCACGCTACGCGGTAATGGGGGCGGCTCAGGCGTCGGATACCGTGTTTGCGATTCTTGCCCGCGCACGGGAGCGAGGTGACAAAAAGGCGACACACGAAGAACTGGAAGAACTCCGCATAAAAGTGAAGCAGAGTTACGAAGAGCAAACCGACATCCGCTACGGCGCGGCACGCGGCTGGGTGGATGCAATTATTCAGCCACACGAGACCCGCGATGTTCTGATTCGTTTGTTGCAATACGTCACGCGACCGAAATCCAAAGGAGTCTTTCATACCGGCGTTATCCAAGTTTAATTCGGCATTCGTCATTCGGATTTCGACATTCACTCCATGCCCACGGTCCTTATTGAAAAGCAAACGCCGCAAATCACTGTTCTTACTCTCAATCGACCCGAACGCCGTAATGCCTTAACGATTGAGTTACTCTGTGAACTAAACGCCGCCCTCAAGATCGCGTCTGATGAGCCGAAGGAGCGCGTAATTATTTTGCGCGGATCAGGCATGGCGTTTTGCACCGGGTTGGACTTGAAGGAGGCGGCCGACCAGACAAAAGCGCACGCAACGGCCGAGATGGTCGCCAACACTTTGATCGCGATCAGCCAAACGCGCCTTATTACGATCGCTGCCGTGCATGGTGCGGCGGTTGCAGGCGGCGCAGGGATTATGTCGGCATGCGACTTTGTCGTCGCAGCGCAAGGCACAAAAATCGGTTATCCCGAGGTGCGTCGTGGACTCGTCGCCGGTCTGGTAATGACTTTCCTTCGCCGGCAGGTTGGCGAACGAAACATGCGAGAGCTGTTGTTAGGTTCCGAGTTAATCGACGCGGACCGGGCAAGGGAAATCGGTCTTGTAAATCGTGTTGTCACACAAGCGGATTTGATGAACGAAGCCCAAAAGTTTGCCCAATCGGTTCTGCAAGGTGCCCCGGGTGCGCTGGGGCAAACGAAAAGATTGATCGAAGAACTTTGGTCCAGTTCGGTGAAGGAAGATGTCGATCTTGCGCTAAAGTACCACATGCAAGCGCGCGAATCGGAGGAAGCGCACGAAGGCATAGCCGCGTTCAACGAGAAGCGAAACCCAAAATGGGTGAAGTCGTAGCAAGCAGAAGGTTGCTGCGGCCCGGTCAACGTGTTGGGGACGACACGTTACACCTTCTGCAACGTGGACGGCGGACTAGGAACCCTCGCCCGTGAGTCCGCGCCTAGGCAGGCCTAAGCGGGCTGCGGTGGCCGAGAAACGGCTACGCCTTGTGAAGCCGAAGGGCCTTGATACTGCGCGCTGCCGAAACCAAGAATAGGAATGAAAATGACTCCCAGTAACGCGAGGCCAATTCCGAAGCCTGCGCCCTTGCCGAAGCTCTTCGCCATATCGATGCAGAGGATAATTCCCACGATGATATTAACGAACGGGATAAGCATCAAAATGACCCACCAGCCGGGTCGGCCGACGATCTTGCACCAAATGTAAAGATTGTAGATCGGAATGATGCTCGCCCAGCCAGGCTGGCCGGCTTTGGTGAACACTTTCCACATCGCAACGATCAGCAGCAGTGCGATGAGCAGCCCTACGATCATTGAAAGTGGGCTGGGAGGCTTTCCTTCAGTGCTGTATTCGACTTGCGCAAGCAACGAAGCGTTATGAAACAGGAGATTTTGGGTGAATTGGATGAGGGTTGTCATATTAGGTTATGGGGTTGAAGGCTCAGGTCTATCGGGGTGCGTCTTTATCGGCAAGCAAAATCGTCGAACCTTTTCTCTATACGGTTCCGTTAATGAACCTGAGAGCATTCGGAGCGAACGAATACGTCTAATCGCCACGTTACCAAGCCCAATGAGTGGGAGGCCGACTGGCAATCGTTAATAGAGTGGTTGCGCACCGCCTGACTTTACGAATTACTGTCGACAAACGATGGTCGCGCGCAGATGACGATGAAAAGGAGATCAGTTGATGTGGCAGCGCGCGACCGGTCCGAGCCGGACCCGCGTATGGTACGCCGATGGGGCGTGCCAGTGGCATGGTTGACACTTTGTGTTGTCTGGAGCTCGACGTGGCTCGTTATCAAGATCGGGTTGCGCTATCTACCGCCAATCTCTTACGCGGGTATCCGTTTTCTCTTGGCGATCATCGTCCTTTTTGCCGTGTCCGCCGGGAGAGTGGGCTTGTTACCGCGGCGCCGTTTCGATTATTTGCTCCTGGCTTTTACTGGGGTTCTAATGTTTGCGGTCAATTACGGTCTGCTTTTCTGGGGGGAGTTGCACGTCTCCTCCGGTCTGGCAGCGGTGCTACAGGCGACCATCCCGATCTTCGGTATTCTTTTCGCGCATCTAATGCTACCCGATGAGCCACTGCAGTTGCACAAACTTCTGGGCGCACTTCTCGCGCTGGGCGGTGTAGCAATGATCTGTGAGCGTCTTCTGGGTTTTAACGGATTCGTGGCCTTCTGGGGTGGGTTGGGTATCGTTTTCGGCGGCGCGGGTGCGGCTTTCTCAAACGTGCTGCTCAAAGCCCGCGCGATTCAGCTGGCGCCCTCGATGATTGCAGCCTGGCAGATGATTTTCGGCGCAGTGCCCTTGCTTGTAACTGGATTCCTTATTGAAGGAAATCCGGCGCAGTTTCATTGGAGCGCGCTAGCGGTCTTTTGCCTGCTTTATCTCGCGGTGATCGGTTCGGCGCTGACTTTTTTGCTCCTTTACTGGTTATTACCGCGAATGACGGTGGCAAGACTGCAGGCGATCTCACTGATAACACCACCTGGCGCGGTCATGTTAGGGTGGGCAATTGGCGGCGAGACATTTTCCCTGTGGTCGCTGCTTGGCGCTTGCCTGGTACTTGCCGGTGTGTGGATGATTTTCCGAAAAGGAGCAGAGCCGGAGCCGGTGATCCAAGAAGGCTAGCCTACTCTCAGATTAGATCAGTGGCAGAGTCAGCCCTCGCAAGGTTAGAAACAAAGGTCTAGCTCCATTGCTTTGACGGCTTTGTCCAAGTTCCGCTCACAACAACCTGGGTCTCGTCTACTCGTGAGTTGTTCTGGATCAGTCGTGCTACGTCCTCTGACTCGATTCGTACACAACCATGGGAAGCTGCGTAGTCAGGCACGATGGGGAAATAATGCAGCGCGATACCTCGGCGCTGCATGAACCATGTGACGTATGTCGCACGAGAATCGCTATTCAGTCTGCGTTGGAAGCCTTGTACGGGATAAGTTCCTTTGGGCGTGCACTTGGAGCCCGATCGCCGACTCGTTGCCTCGTTATCACAATTGAGGCCTCTCAGACCTGCGCCGGGTGACGTTCTAAATGGCCCCGTTTCCTGACTATCAGCATTGGGCCCAGTCCAGGCAAGAGTGAGCCAATGATCAGGATCGTCCAAGCTTACCGAAATTTCCCGTATGTAGGTCTGAGGAAAATCATCGTTTGGTAAAGGACCAGCGGCTTGCAGGAGTGCCTGCCACGTCTGCCGGCCTGGTTCGATTAGTCCATCAATCGAAATATTGGAACGCTTTTGAAAAGCTTCGATCGCAGCGACGGTATTCGACTTCCCGGGTAACCGCGCAATCTTTCCATCAACACCCTTCGGATCAAGGTCAGGAGCATGTAACTTTTGCGCCGCCGTTTCCAAGAGGCGCTGCACGGTCTCCACGTCCGCTTGAAGATTGCCCGCGCCTTTTTCCCAACGACCGACGGAGCCGGTAATCACTGGTGGCGGAGCAGTGCGGACATTGCCAGGCGCTGCTGTCAAAGCTCGCGGCAGGGGTTGGAAAGTAGGTTTTCCTGCGTCCAACGCCTCAAGCTTCTTCGCACGAGCTATCCGGTCTTTCAGAGTCGGTTTTGCATGGCGTGGCTTCTTTGGTTTTGTTTTTCGGGAAACTCTTGAGCGCGTTTTCTTACCACGTCTCAAAGGGCGTTTTTCCTTTGGCATAGTTTATTAGATGGCTGGTTCGTCCGAGTGACTTCGAAATTTGCTAATGCAGCGTACTCAGGCTCCGCTTCACTGAGTGTCCAGTGTTGATATCGCCGGGATCACTGGGGTTGCCTTGCACCTGGACTTCGATCCAATCGGGCGCACTCAATTTGAAGTTTCGCTTGATGACAGGACCTGTGAAGTCGTCCACTTCTTTGAATGTTTTTCGTTTCCGATCGTAAAAGTAAGTCTGCCAATGCCAGGGCGAATGCCCACCGCTACTTGCCGTGCTGAAAACGAAGAACTGCGAATCAGGTGACCACTCCATTTTCTGAACGTTGCGTCCGTGCTCACCGTCCGGAGACTTAAAGGCCTTTGTCGCCAGCACTGTGCCACCCGTGTTGCGGATCTCGACTCGCGATTCGTTGAACGGAGGGTTGGGATGAGTTCCAACAGATAACACGCACGCCCGGAGCTGCTGATCTGGCGATGTCATGCCTGGGCAATTGACCGGCTGGGGAGGTGTGGGACCCGAAGTGGGGGGTTGTTGAGCACAAGCGATGACAAAGACGCTAATTGCAAGACAGATTGAAAAACGCATAAGCGATTCCTTTCGCTTTACAGGTGAGCACCGATTCTAGGAACTTGCTGAAAGGAACGCAATCACCCTTTTGCCATTCACACGTTGGCTTCTACCCAAGCGGCGATCGTGCTTTGGCTATGCACCGGGCCAAAGAGTTTATCCGGGCAGCTTGTTCCACCCGGGCGACAGTAGCCTGGCGCGAAATCGTGTCCAAAGATGTTTGTCCGCGGAATATGGTACTGTTCAAGTAACCAGCGAATGAGCGCTGCGGAAGCGGCAGCCTGCTGGGCAGTGAGCGAGTCCGTTTCACTGCCGACATGTTCGATGCCGATCGAGTTTTGGTTCGCGCCCATGCAATGATTCGAACGGTCGCTATCGCTTACCATCTGGTAAATGTCGCCGTTTCGGTCAATGACATAGTGCGCAGAAACCTGCCGGCTGTCTGTTTTTTGAAATTCCGCCAGAGCGCTGGCAAGCGCCCCTTCAGTGCAGTGCAGCACAATCTTGTCGATGCTTGCGCCGCTGCGGCAAGAGCAATGCGGGCTTTTGATGAACTGTTTGATCACTGGTTTTGCGTGCGGGTTGCTACTTCCATGGCCGGCGCGGTTCATCCGCAGCAACGGTTTTACCGGTATGGCTCTGCGCGCGGAGATTGTTATCCGAACGATGTCGTCAGTATCCAATCCGAGAGCGGCTGCCAGTCCGGGCGATAAGTCCGCGACGCGTCCGGTCGAAGGATGCGGACCCCAATCAACCGGGCGGGCATCAGCCACTCGGGCATTCGCGGGATTTTCCACACGCGCAAGGGCCCGCCGCAAAAATTCCCTCGGTGTCTCGGCGTAATTCCAACGACAAGCGAAATAATATCGATCGGGGTTAAGCCTGCGCCCGAGTCCGCTTGTTCCGGGAGGCGGCGCCGGCAGAAACAAGTATGAGTATTTCGGATTTTGGAGATCCGCCTTGGTAAAGAGAGCGAGGTCTTCGTTTGCAGCCATTCCTAGATCCTGCGGTCCGCCAAAGGTGGACATTTTGCCTTCTACACGAAAAAGGATTTCCTCCGGCTGCGCTGGCAACGGTCGCACCGCGGCGACGCTTTTCCGTAAATTCGGCCGGGGTTTTCGAGGCGAAGATTTCCCCGTCTTCCGGGTGCGAGTTGTTTTTAGCGCACGCCGGGAAGTTGGCTTCCGTGCGTGTGATTTACGTTTGTGTGCGGATTTGCGACGCGAAGACTTCGCTGTCTTCGGAGCGCGAGGTTTTTGCGACGACCGCCGCGTGGCTCGTTTGCTCGACTTTGGTTTACGTTTGCGCGGAGGCATTCGCCTTTACCTATTGCGGGGGCCAAGCGTTGCCGCGAGTGTATCCGAGCGTATCGAGAACCCCGCGGTCGAGGCCGCGCAAAATGTGGCGCATTAGGTTGAGTGTGCCATCGGTGAGGAAATACGCGCCGTGAATATCTCCGACCCCTTGCGGGAAGAAGCTCGAACAATCCACGTCCCAAACGTTATCTGTTGGCGACGACGGATCTGCCAAAGGGGGGTGATGTGGAAGACCGCTGCGACCCATACGCCGCATACCGAAGTGCTTCAGGCCTGCGGACGCGCCGAGGACTGTGTCGCGTCCGGAATAAAGCGCAGTGATCCGATAGGTGAGATTGGCCACAGCATTGCCATCGTTGTTATCAGGGGCGCCCTCGTCGAACAAATCGTTGTCAACATCGGCCGCTACCATTAGCAGTTGATTGACGAGACTAACGAGTAATGGCTGGTTCTTACGGGTCCAGGCCGCTGCCATCGCTTTTTGCACGACATAGTTGCCCATACTGTGAGAGATTAGGGACACCTTCGCTTTACAAGCTTTCGCAGGATTATCTATGGTTTGCTGTTGTTTCTTGGTCAGCCAATCGAATAGCGCGCTCAACACATCTGTTAGATCCTGAGCGCAGAGGCGTGCATGCGAGCGATCAGGCTCATAGCCCAAGAGGCTGCCGCGTGACGGCCAGTCGTACAGGATGCAAAGCCCGAGGCTGTCGGGACCGTCAAAAAGGCTGGCACAAAGTTTCTCATAAAACGCTGCGGCTTTTACAAACGTTTGGTTATAACCATGAACAAGGATCGTGACATGGCTTTGTTTCTCGTTATCTGCCACGTCATACTTCGGAAATTTATCCGACGCCCCGACCAGCAGCTTCTGAAAGTTGGCGGCAGTAACTTTCCGCCAGTTCTTGATGTCGGTGAGCGGCTGTTTGTCGCTGACCCAATACGTCATGCCATCTGCGCTGACATCAGGTCCAACGCCGCCCTGGCTCCGGCTATTTATCATCCAATATTTTGGCATATTTGTTGAGGGGTTAGTTGGTTAATGCACAAGGCGAATTGTCCAAAAATCATCCGAAAGGTTGTCGGTGAGCAAATAGGAGTAGGGCATGGTGAAATAGCCTCTTTGCGTTGTCATTTGATTTTGCCGGCAGTGGTTGGCCACCGGCTGCGTGTGAGTCTTTTACAGGATTTCGGAACCAGAGTTCAAGACTTCTTTCCAGGGCTCCCAGCAAATGAACAGGCTATGCTAGGCAGCAATTCGTCGTGGCCATCGCGTTGCAAGAATGGACGCAGCCTGCCCGCGGGCTGAGATGATCAAGCCAAAATAGTTTTTAATTGCCGGACAGGTGTCGATGCGAATAAACAAAGATAAAGACAGAAAGGACATACATGTCAGAACAAAACCCGAACTTCTATCTCGCAAGAGTGGCTCTCGTTGCTCAACCGACCCAAAATGCACTACGTGCCTACAGTGCTGTCACCGGAACGTGGGCCAGCCTCACGGTTCCAGTGGACACCGGAGACACGTTTTTGGTGGATACGAACGTTGCTTTGGTGGCACAGCCAACCCAAAACGAATTGCGGGCGTTCAGCGCGATAACTGGTACCTGGGCATCGCTAGGCGTTGCTGTGGACACCGGAGACACGTTTTTAGTGGATACGAGCGTCGCTTTAGTCGCGCAGCCGACCCAAAACGCATTGCGAGCGTTCAGCGCCCACACGGGCGCGTGGACTTCCCTCGTTGTCGCAGTGGATGCCGGAGACAGTTTCCGGGTAAGCGGCAATGTTGCGTTAGTTGCGCAGCCAACGCAGAACGCATTACGTGCTTTCAGCGCGATAACCGGAGGGGCTTGGGACAGCCTCACCGTTCCAGTGGACACCGGAGACACGTTTTTGGTGGATACGAATGTTGTTTTGGTGGCACAGCCAACCCAAAACGAATTGCGGGCCTATAGTGCTGTCACTGGCACCTGGGCATCCCTCGGCGTTGCTGTGGATACCGGAGACACGTTCCTTGTAGGGGGCAACACTGCATTCGTTGCGCAGCCGACCCGGAACGCATTGCGAGCCTTTAGTGCGATAACTGGTGCCTGGGCGTCACTCACCGTTCCGGTCGACACCGGAGACCTCTTCCTTGTAGGCTCCGACGCGTGAAATTAGGAGTCCAGTCTTTGATTACGGCGCGGTCAGGCTCCAGCCAGCCGGAATAGTTGGCCCCCACGCGGCGCCGGTGTAAACATTGTTATTGAGATACCAGATCGCCGTTTGTCGAGTGTTAGTCTTATAAAGCGTATAGTCTGGATTGCCGTCACCGTTAAAGTCGCTTGTGGCTACCAATGCCCAGCCGCTGGGAAGGATGGGCCCCCAGGCAGCACCCACAAGAGTTAGTCC
>Ga0207701_10001143_pt1 | contig 28076 bp, 29 predicted proteins | sample KBSSwiSSwithPhiX_FD_184294 | JGI IMG/M metagenome (GOLD analysis project Ga0207701, IMG submission 184294) | Switchgrass rhizosphere bulk soil microbial communities from Kellogg Biological Station, Michigan, USA, with PhiX - S5 (SPAdes) (version 2) | ecosystem: Environmental > Terrestrial >... | reverse complement strand
CCGCGACCACCCGCTCGATCGCCTCATCAAATTCCGCCATATCGATCGACTCTTTGTCCTGGCGCGCCGCCAGCAAGGCTGCTTCATTGACGATGTTGGCGAGATCGGCGCCGACAAAGCCGGGCGTTTTGGCTGCCACTACAGCAAGGTCGAGATCCGCCGAGAGCTTCACCTTCTTCGCGTGCAGTTGGAGGATTTTCGTGCGTCCCTTGATATCGGGACGATCTACCAGGATCTGCCGGTCGAAGCGGCCGGGACGGAGCAGCGCGGCGTCGAGGATCTCCGGCCGGTTGGTGGCGGCCATGATGATGACTCCTTGATTAGGATCGAACCCATCCATCTCGGCCAAGAGCTGATTGAGGGTTTGTTCGCGCTCGTCGTTGCCCATGAGCATGCTCACTCCCCGAGCCTTTCCGATGGCATCGAGCTCATCGATGAATATGATGCTGGGCGCATTCTTCACTGCTTGCATAAAAAGATCCCTGACCCGTGCCGCGCCGACGCCGACGAACATCTCGACGAAGTCAGAGCCCGTCAGGCTGAAGAAAGGAACCCCCGCCTCGCCGGCGACGGCGCGGGCGAGCAGAGTTTTTCCCGTGCCCGGCGGCCCGACGATCAAGACGCCTTTGGGAATATGACCGCCCAATCTTTGATATTTGTCCGGATCCTTCAAGAACCCCACAACTTCGGCGACCTCTTCCTCGGCCTCGTCGATACCCGCAACATCGGCGAAGGTAACACCGGTTTTTTTCTCGATGTAGACTTTCGCTTTGCTCTTGCCGATTTGCATTAAACCGCCGCTTCCCGACCCTATCTTCCTGCCAAGATAGCTCCACAGCAGAAAAAATAACCCCACGGGAACCACCCAGGATAGAATCGTCGGCAGCCAATTGCTGGTTACCTCGCCGCTAAACGGTATTTTTGCCGCTTCAAGTTCCGCTGTGAGACCCGGATCCTCCACTTTTACCGTTTGGAACGGAAGCCGGGTTTTACCCACAAGTTCCTCCGGAGACATCTCCTTTAATTTTTCCGGGGTGAAAATTTCTTTCACTGCCGCTGCCTTCAAATTACCATCGATGGTCGTTTCACGAATGACAAGATCGTTGATCAAATCCTTCTTGACGAGAGATTTGAATTGGCTATAGCTGATAATCTCGACATGAGAGCGGCCGAGAAAATTTTGCACCAATAGGAAGAGAAAAACCGTGACGAAGAAATACCAGATCGGCGACGGTCGGTATTTTTTGTCGTTAGGCGATAAATTCTTCTTTTTCTCGGCATACTGCTTGCGGAGTTCGGCGATAAAATTTGCTACACGATTCCGCGGCCCAGGCTCGAGCGGCGTTTCAACGAAGTGCCGGTCGGGTAGAAGAAGTATCCGCCTGGCAAATTTGTGAATTGATAATTTCATGTGTAACTCAGCTTTCTTTTTGAGGGATTCTTAGTCGTCCGAAGCGGATTCCGGCAGATTGATAAGAGCGACAGAAGATAAATCCGCCGCGCAGGGTAAAACTATCGACGACGTCTCATTCCTGACGCTCTTTAAGTTCAGCTCGGTGTCCTTCGTGGTACACTTTTCGGTAGGGGCTAAGGTATCCGGGTAAGAAGCTCTTTCCTCCGGATATTGCACCGTAACATCAGCTTGACTGGATTTCGCTAGACCGAAGGCATGCAAAATGTGAATGCTCAGATTGCGCCAAAAGTGATAACCGGTTACGGAGAGACCGCGCACGATCTCAGGCACGTACGCTCTTTCCCAGAGCGACATCTGTTCAATTCGTTTCATCGCTCACGCCCGTCGGGAAAAGTCATTTGTTAGGCTACCTCAAAGATTATCCGCCAACTCGCCGCCGTTGTAGATTTCGATTTGCTTCTCTTCCAGCCGTTTTTTCTCGGCAGCATCCATGACGTACACGCCGTTCACCGCATCGATTTTTTCGGGTTGGTCGAAATTTTTGGACAGCTCCGCCCCTTCGTCGAATTCGTACATTTTTATCGCATCCCAAGGGCAGATTTTTTTATCGAGCCGATCGTCCGACTCCGTGCCAATCAGCTCGAGTTGAAATTTCTTCGGCAGCTTGTTCTCTTCGACGGGCTTTTTCGAGCTGTCGTAATATCTCCCGGCATACTCGCGGAAGATTTCACCGGTCTCCTTGTGCCGATGGACCTTGGTTAAATCATCGCTGAAACACATCTGGCAGCCAGTGCACTTGTCGTTGTCTACCCAAACCCGATACGGCTTCAGTCCTCCAGCGGGGGTTTCCTCATAGAGTAAGTTAATGCAGTTTTCTACCGGGCCGTGCAGCTCGCATAGAGGCGAGCCGGCGCAGCTATTGTAATTTTCGTCCATGACAGCAAGGAGAGCGGTGCCTTTACGTTTTTTCTTCTCTTCGGGTTGCGCCGTCAAATCTGACATGCTTTCTCTCCAGCAGTTCGACTACGGATCAAGGGCAAAATCAGAGAATAGCTCGCCCACGCTGACCGCGTCGAACGCCTGCCAAAATCTAGCCTTTTCAATCTAACCTTAACTTGAGTCGAAAAGGGCTACTGTCTAATATTGAACGAGTTTAAAAAGAATTAGCGCGGACCCGATTGCCTAAACAGCCGCGCTGAACGACGCAGACTTTGCTAGGTGCACGAGCACGAATCACGGCTTTTCGGTAGGGACTCATTTTGAACGAAGATGACCGTATTTTTTCAGCCGACCTAACATGATTCTACACTCTCACTTCCATCGCAGGGTTAGCGCAACGATTTATGAAGGCGAGGGAAGGTCATCGATCCACGCCTTCGCCAAGCCTATCATGTGCTTTTCTGTTTCCCGCCAACTTTCGAAATTATAGAGAGGGCCAATTATCGTGTGCGATCCTCGCTGACCGTCAGCTTCCCAACTGATGTCAGCGATAGGAACCCAAGATCGAGTATTTTCGTCGAACCGAGCGGAGACAACGATGAGCGGATTTTTGGAGAACAAATTGGCCATGCGGCCTCCCCTGTTCGAGCTTCCGGTCACCGCTGACCCGGTTTTTTAAGCTCGGACAAATGTTAGATTCGCTTCAGCACGCTGCTACCGGATGCAATGCAGCGCTTATTGTTAGCCACCAATTCAAAATGCGTTATTACCCTTTCAAACTTGTGCTTTCTGCTGCTATTCAACTTCAATACGACCCGGAGAGGGGATAGCCCCCCTCCCCGAACCGGAAGGCCTCTCTAGTTAGGCTGCTCTGGCTGCGATGTGGTGGGAAGTCGAATTGGCGACCTCAAACGACTCCACTTTCGGTGTGCCATCAAGCACCTTGGACAGGGTCTTCAAGACGTCTTGATATTGCTCGCGATTGTAAGCTTCCGCGTCTTCTTTCCTATCCCAGAAACTAATCCCTACGGCATCGTTACGTTCTGGGGCGATGAGGGTAATCTCATCCTTAAATCCCTTTTGTTTGCGGAGCACGGGAATCACTTCGTTCTCAAGAGTTTGGGTAAACTCCTTCGCGCTATTGACCTTCAGCTTCATACTGACGTTGCGAGTATACATATCAACCTCCTTGGTTGGACTGGTGATAGGGTGGAGGATTTTTGGCTTACGTGAAGAATTTCAGGTAACCGAGGAAGGGAACCCTAGGACTAACTTCCTTAACTGTAGTCACTAAGCACCCGTTGTCAACCCGAATCTCCAAGACGCCCCGAGCAAATCCATTTGTCCGAGGAAAGGAATGTCGATGCGGTCATTCGCCGTGCGCTGCTAATCTGCGTGATTCGGTAGAAGGGCATCCATCCTGACAACGGGAATCAAATTGGTAATGGCCTTCTCAGACACCACTCTATAGACAGGTCCTGTCGCCTTGGCTTCCTTAGGTGCTGAAAGAAGTGCCGCAACCGCAGGTTCCTTTGACGTTGGGGTTGTTGAAGACGAATCCCGATTGCATCAACTCATCTTTATAATCCATCTCGGTGCCGTCTAGATGATGGATGCTTTTCGCGCCGAGTAAGACGCGGGCGCCATTTTTCTCAAAGACCTTGTCTTCTGCCGCGGGAGAATCAATCTCCATTTTGTACTCGTAGCCGGAGCAGCCACCCTCGACGACTCCGACGCGCAGGCCATACCCGTCTTTTGCTCCGGTGAGAAGCTTGCGGATCTTTTCCGCGGCGCGATCGGTGATCGTTATTTGTCCAACCATAGCTCAGGCCGATACCTGAGTATTTTTTACCAGCCATTTCTCTTGCATGATCTTGTCCTGGATTCTTAAAAGCCCCTCGGTCAAGGCTTCCGGGCGCGGTGGACAGCCGGGAACATAAACATCGACGGGAATGATTTTGTCCACGCCTTTGCAGACCGAATAGGCGAGCTGAAAAAGGCCGCCGCAGTTGGCGCAGCTTCCCATCGAGATGACGTATTTCGGATCAGGCATCTGATCGTAAAGGAGCTTGGTGCGTTTGGCCATTTTGTAGGTCAATGTGCCGGCGACGATCATCAGATCGGATTGTCGCGGCGTCGCGCGCGGCACTGCGCCGAATCGATCGATATCGGCGCGCGGACCTCCTGTCTGCATCAACTCGATAGCGCAACAGGCCAAGCCAAACAGCATGTACCACTGTGACGAGGCGCGGCCCCAGTTGAGCAGCTCGTCGACCTTTGTCGTAAAAACGGTTTCCGGTAACTGGTTCAATAACGACGTAAAAACCTCCTGGTCATCGTTTCTGCTTGATAACCGTCAATTCTTATCGATCCAATGCATGGCATCTTGCAGGGCAAACTCATCGGCTTCATTTTCACTCCAAAACGTTTTGTCGAGTTGAGCGTGATGCGCTGGAACACTGCTGGTCTGGTTTTTGGCATCCTGACGCGTCACGGTATACTGCGGAATCCAGCCGCCTTTGCTTTCTCGCTGAAACGATTCACTGCGAATGAGCCAGTTCTTGTATGAAATGCTGCTTTTCATTCTTCGTTCCTTTGCCTCATCGTCGATGAAGATCGTCTCGTGCTCGCTATTTGCGTACGGCTAAGACCCGGTAGTCGCTGCATTCCACTCAACGATCTTGCGGTTCAATTCGAAATTCTTAGAGCAATCCCAAGGGGCACTTTGGCATCGCCGACATTGACTGCTGTTCCCGCGCTCGCCAGTTGCCAGTCCTGCAGGATTTCTGCCGAGTGCTCCGCTTGCTTTGGTAATTGCGCGGTGTAGGGTTCTGATGCTTTGACGACATATTTAACATTGCTGCCGTCACTCAGAGTCAGCGACAAAACCGCTTCTTTACTTTCGGCTACGGCGAATGTTTGAATTGCGCTGATTTGCTTTGACACCGTAGTGGCTCTCACGGCGTCGGAATAGAGAAACCAAGACGACCCGACAAACACGGCCAGAACTAACCAGCCGTATTGACCGACCCTCTTTTGACGCTTTAGAAGTCGAGCCCGCTGGAGTTGGAAGAAATGATAATTCGCTTGCCGTTCGGCTGCCAGTTTATGGGTCGGATCCTCTTCAAATGAAAATGCCGGTTGATCGTGGACAATGTGAAAACTGTTCAATAGGATCCCGATGACTATCAAAGCCATAGGGATGGCAATAACGAATAAAGAACTCAAATCTATTTCCCCTTTTGGCCGGAGCTGACGGCCGTTTGCTTGGAGGGGTGATGAAGAGAGGCTTACTTGAAGAATTTCAAGTAACCGCGGAGAGGGACCCTACGACTGCGAGAAGAGAATTAAGCCTAGGTGAATTAAGTCGTGATAGCAAGTCAACCTGTGCAGACGCTAAATGATGTCCGGAAATCCCCTATCTCTATCTAATCTGCGCTGCGGCGACTTGCGAGAACGAGATATCGAAGCATGAATTGCAACATCAGATCATGTTGAGGTCAGCTTCCCGATCACGAGCCTTCAACGAGCGAAAACTAACCAGCGTTTTGCTTTTTTCATCGCATAGGCCTAGTTGCAGCGACCTGAGACTTGTCCCCAGCGTGATGACCTTGACGGTGTGAAACGCCGGGATTTCATCGTGGCACTGTTGCAGATTGTAGTTGGGAATATTCGGACGAACGTGATGAATGTGATGCAGGCCAATATTGCCGGAGAGCCACTGGAGGATTTTGGGCAATTTGAAATACGAGCTGCCTTCGAGTGCTACTTTCATCGGATCCCAAGATCCGTGACGCGCCCAATACGCGCTCTCAAACTGATGTTGAATATAGAACAACCAGAGCCCGAGGCTCCCGGCGATCAGAATGATGGGCAACTGAATCTGGAGATAGGTCCGAAAACCGATTGTCCACGTCGCCAATCCGACGACGAACAAGAGTGCCATGTTGGTGCGAAGCACGCTCCGGCGCTCCATCTGTCCCGCGTCTTTGCGAGAAAATCGATTGAAACATAAAAACAGCAGCGCCGATCCGGGACCGAAGAAAATGAAAGGATTTCGGTAACACCTGTAGGCGAACCGCCTGAGTAGCGGTGCCGCCAGATATTCTTCAGTCGTCATCGTCCGGACATCGCCAACTCCCCGTCGATCCAGGTCTCCCGTCGTAGCATGATGCCTATTGTGGGTGTATCTCCAATGTTCAAACGGAGTAAAGGTCAGAATACCCGTGATGTAGCCTAAGATGGCGTTTGCCCGGCGCGACGCAAAGAAGGATCCATGGCAGCAATCGTGGAAAAAGATAAAAATCCGAACCAGAACGCTGCCAGCCAGCACGGCGAGCGCTAGGGTAATCCAATAGGGCAATTCCATTTGAACCGTATAAACCATCGCCGCCCATAGCGCGAAATAAGGAACAAGAGTATCGAAAATTTGCCACAGCGAACGGCCCAGATTCGACTGCGTATACTTGGCAGTGGTCTGATACCAGGCGGGCTTGGTCAATTTAGTTTCGGCGACATTCACTTCAGCGATCATTTGCTGCGTCGTTCTGCTCACGCTTTATCCCCCATGATCCGATAACGATACCGAAATAGAGCCTCGCCATTCTTGCTAACAGCCGTAAATTTCCCATCAGCTGCGGCGGCCTTGCGCTCTGACTGGACGATCGTAGTTTTATCCAATGTTTCAAGAACTCGTCGCCTCATCAATGCAAATTTTTGAAATGTTACCACGTCGCAAAAGGAACTAATGTCCAATATTGAACAATTGTTGCTGTTCTAATTGAGTGTGAATCGGTCAGCAGACGCTAAGCGATTGGGGGCATGAGCAGGATTTGGCGTTATACAGCGCAGGCGCACAGGCCAAAACATTTTGCTCGCGCGCCGGAAGTGAAAACTTTGCCGCACAGCCCAAAACACCAGGTCCGCTAGGCCGCGCCCGCGTAGAGGGTTATTTTTTGAACAATTCAATTATTGGGAAAGTCTGGCATGAACCCTATGCTGTTAGTTATTCAAACTCGACTCGGATATTGGGTGGATCTTTTTCAGCCTCTTTGCGTCCGAGTGCTTTGTCGACCTGTTCTTTCGCTGTGCTTTTTGTCTCTTCCATCACCTCGGAAATTTCGCAAACTAGGAACTTTTTCGCCTTATCCAGCGTTTGCCGATCGCGCAGAGACAGAGCCTTGATTTCGTTCAGCACCGTCAGGGACTCAACGATTTCAGCCAAGTCAAATGCCGACCCCGAGCTCATCAGTTTCAAGTTGTCGATCGCACGCTGCTTCCAGTTTTTAGATGTCGTGACTGTATTTTCCAAATGGTTCAGCAGTTTCGGAATCTCCGATTTGCTCATTAAGTGCCGCATCCGGAGCGCTTTGAGTTTATCTACCGGGACAAAAACCGAGTCGCCGCTGTCGTCCAACAACGTCAAACGGTAAAAGCGCGTCGCTCGACCAGCAACAATTTTGTTTTCCTCTGCACCGATCAGGCAGGGGCCCTGAGACGGATAAACGACCTTATTCCCGATGCTGAACGTCATTGGATCCTCTTCAACCATCCATATCTTCAAACCTTTTGTTTCTCTCAGGTGTGTTTTCAAGGCGTTGGAGCATGGCGCGAATGCTGCCGGTGGCCATCGCAATGCTTGTATCGGCGGCGCCGTAGTAGAACCGCAGGGTGTCGCCATCGGCGGCGACCGTCGTGCCGCAGGGAAAAACCACGTTGTCAACGTCCCCGCGTTGCTCGTAATCTTCTTGCGGACCGAAGACCCATTCATCGCTGCGTTTCAGGCAACGCTCCGGCGCTGCCAAATCAAACAACGCCAGCCCCAAGCGATAAATCGCACCGGAAGCTGTCTGGCGCACGCCATGATAGATCACTAACCAGCCTTGAGGTGTTAGTAGGGGCGGCGGTGAGAGACCTATTTTGTTAGCGTCCCACCAAGCACCCCGCCGCGCCTCTAGCATCAGCTTGTGCTTGCCCCAGTGGTAGAGGTTCTCTGAAAACGAGATCCACATATGCGCGCGCGGCGCGCTCACCGGCCGGTGAATCAAGGCCCACTGACCGCCGATCCGATGGGGAAGTAACGCCGCATCTTTATCTTCCGGCGACATGATGACGCCATAGCGCTCGAAGGTGTGGAAATCCTCAGTGAGCGCCAGAGATACGCCCGGGCCATCGCGCGAGAACGCCGTGTAGACGATGGCATATTTTTTCAGTTCCGCAATGTAAGTGATGCGCGGATCCTCGATACCCCATAATTCCTCCGGATAATGTTCTGGATCGGCCGGCATCGTCGGCCGGGAATCGATCTCCCAATGATCGACGCCGTTCGCAGAACGGGCGACACATAAATGGGAATGTCCGCGGCGATCTTCCACGCGGCACAGCAGTAGCGTCGTGCCATCGGGGAGTAACGTAGCTCCCGGGTTAAACACGCTGTTCACGGGATAAGGCCAATCCGCGGCAGTTAAGATCGGATTGTGCTCGCAACGCTGGAAGAGTTCGACATGATGGTTGCCCATTAAGATCCTGCCTCCACGGTCAGAAGTGTATTTTCAGCCAGACGGAGTTCCAACACGGCCTGAAGAAACGCCAGGGAAGACTCCGCGCCTTGATTTTCGTTCGGGCGGTCGGGATGCAAGCCGTCTCGACAACCTCCCGTCGTCGGATCGTAGATAGAAAGGTGAAGATCGTTGCGGCCCAGGAACCAGTCGAAAGCGCGCCGCGCTTCCTTGTACCAATTCTTGTCGCCCGTGATCCGATGCGCTTCGAGGCAGGCGGACACCATCGCTTGAGCCTCCACCGGTTGCTGATCGAAGCGGGCACGCACACCGCCGCGCTTATAAAAGCCGTTGGAGCCGATCGGCACAAAATGACCGCCGTTCGTCTTGTCTCGCTGAAGATCAGCGAGCCACGTGAGAGACTCGAGCGCGGCGTCACTCATGGTGCTACTTGGTATCGATTGACCGCACATCAGAAAAGCGTGGGGCAGCGCGGCATTGCAATAACTCAGACTTTCTTCAAACCAGCACCATTCTTTCGAACGATTCGCTTGATACAACGTGAGCAGCCGCCCGGCCAATTCCTCGCGCACCTGACTTGCCCGGCGATCGCCGTCGTAACGGCGCAGATATTCGTGAATGCCGATCAGCGCGAAGGCCCAGGCCCGTGGACTGGTGGTCGTGAGAATCGCGGGCAATGCCTGCTCGAACAGCCGTCCGGCCATGCTCTGGAGACCGGGTGTGTTAGAACGGCCCAACAGCGTGCCCAGCGCCCACAGGGTGCGGCCGTGGCTGTCGTCTGAACCGCTCGCCTCCAACCAATTGCGCTGGTAATCCATAAAATTGCGAAAGCGTTTGGTCTCGCCGTTGAAGGCGTAGCAGATGAAAGCAAGATAGCGCGACACTATCTCTGCCCCTTCGGAATGGCCCAGTTCATCCGCTAAAACACTCACCATCAGCGCTCTGGCGTTGTCGTCGACGGTGTAACCTTCGCGATAGTTCGGCAAAGTAAAAAGGGCGTGCTGCAGCATGCCGGTATCATCGGTCATGTGCCGCAAGTGATCGAGCTTGAGCGGCGGCAGTTCCGCCGGCCGCTTATCGAGCGGCTTCACCGTGAAAACACTCGGCGTGAAGTTGCGTTTCTCGGCTCTGGCGCGGGCAAAACTCTCCAGGTAACGGCGCGCTACCTGCGGCCAGATCATATCGCGTCCGAACATATAGGCGCGCTTGCGCATGGCGTGACGCTTGGCCTCGTTGTCCAACAGGTCGATGACTTGCGCCGCCAACGCCGGCGGATCGCGGAACGGCACCAACACGCCGCGTTCATCAGCAAGCATCTCTTCAGCGTACCAATAAGGCGTCGAGATGATCGCCTTACCGGCGCCGAGCGTATAGGCCAAGGTGCCCGAGACGATCTGTGCCGGGTTTTGGTAAGGCGTGATATAGATGTCGGCGGCGCCGATGAATTCGACCAATTCATCCAACGTGACGAACTGATTGTAAAAAATAACCTGACCTTCGACGCCCTTTTCTTGCGCCAGCCACTGCAAGGACAAACGATAGGTTTCACCGTCATGCTGCTTGACCTGCGGATGGGTGGCGCCGACGATGAAATACACGACGTTGGGATGCTTGGCGAGTATCGCAGGTAGGGCCGCGATAACATTCTCGATTCCTTTATTCGCGGACAGCAAGCCAAAACTGAGCAAGACAATTTTGCCTTCGACACCGAACAGATCTTTATGGAAGCCGGGGTCGACGAAGGATAGATCAGGAATTCCATGCGGAATCAGATCGATCTTCGCCGGTGAAATGCGATAAACCTCGCGCAAGAACGCCGCGCCGCGTTCGCTCATGACGACCACTCGATCCGACAACGCCGCCACTTCCTCCAAGACCCTGCGCTGGTGCGGATCCGGTTCGCGCAGAATAGTGTGAAGCGTCGTTACGATGGGCATGCGCAATTCGCGCAGCAACGCCAAAATATGGCTGCCGGCCCGACCGCCGAAGATGCCGTACTCGAACTGCAAGGACACGACATCGACGCTATTGATATTCAAGAAATCAGCAGCGCGGCGATAAGAGTCGATGTCCTTTTCAGCCAATTCGAAACGCACCCTTGATGGATACGCATAACCCGCTTCGATGTCGTTTACCGGCAGAGCAATGCACGTTGTGCCGGGGTGCTCGGCGGCAACCGCCTCACACAAATCCGTCGTGAACGTCGCAATACCGCACTGGCGCGGCAAGTAATTACCGATAAAGGCAATGCGATCGTTGTCTACTTGGTTCGAATGTCGGTCCATGAATAAACCTCCTTCACATTGGCTTCTCTGCGCGCTATATCCGGGTGCAGAAACGCAAAGAGGCGGTACCCAAGGGGACCGCCTCTTTAAGAACCCGGTCAGATTGGACCGAGCATGCGCTAATTGGACTTCGGGATGCCAACGGTTACATCGGGAAACACTATATCAGAGTGTATGCGCAAAGATACCCCGCGCTTGATCATTGTCGCGTTCCTTTCTCACCGCTAATGTAATGGGTGGGCTCACGCCGGCGCGAGGACACATCGTCGATTCTCTTGAAAGTCCCGCCGTTGTGGTTATTTTAGAGTAACAATGGCTAACAGTGACTACTACAAAGTACTGGGCGTTGATCGCGCCGCTTCACAGGACGATATCCGCAAAGCGTACCGCAAGCTTGCGCGGAAATTCCATCCGGACATCAACCCGGGTAATAAAGACGCCGAGAACAAGTTTAAAGAGCTTTCCGTCGCCTACGATGTGCTGAGCGACGAAAAGAAAAAAAAGCTTTACGACGAATTCGGCGAGGCCGGTCTCGCCGCCGGATTCGACGCCGACAAGGCGCGCAGCTATCAGCGCTGGCAAGAGCAATCGGCGCAGGCAGGTGGCGGCGGTGGCGGCTTTGAATTTAACATGGACGATCTCGGCGACATCTTCGGCGGCCTAGGCGGCATGTTTCGCCAAGGCCGAAACGCGCCGCTGGGTCCGGCGCCCGGTCAGGATATCGAGTCCAGCATGGACATCGATTTCCTGGACGCGGTGCGTGGCTTTCAGACCGCAATTACCCTGCAGCGGCCCGTCCCGTGCGAGGTCTGCCAGGGCGCCGGGACAAAACCCGGCAGCCAGCCGACGACTTGCCCGGATTGCAAAGGCAGCGGCAGCAAACCGGTAACTCAAGGGCCGATGCAATTTCGCCAGACCTGCCCGCGCTGCAGGGGAACTGGGAAGTTGCCCGGCGATCCCTGCAGTGCATGCAGAGGCACTGGCAGAGTCATGCGGTCCGATACTATCCGCGTCAATATCCCACCCGGAGCCGAAGCAGGAAAACAGATTCGCCTCCGTGGCAAAGGGGAAGCGGGCGTTCGCGGCGGCCCGGCAGGAGATCTCTACATCACGCCACGCATCCGCCCGCACCCGCTACTGACGCGCTCCGGCAGAGATTTGACCATGGAACTGCCCATCACGATCGCCGAAGCGATCCGCGGCGCGAGCATTGAAGTGCCGACGCCCAGCGGGACGATTAAGGTCAAAGTGCCCGCGGGTGCCCAGAGCGGCCAGCAATTGCGCATCAAAGGCAAAGGAGTCGCCGCCCACGGCCAAACTCCCGCCGGCGATCTATATTTGCGGCTGATGGTGCGCGTGCCCAACGAAAAGATCGCCCAAGAGCTCGTCGACAAAATCGACCGGGCCTATGACGAAGACGTGCGCAAGGACGTTCGGTTGTAGAGGCATCGAACGATGGCGCGAAAATATCTGCGCATTACCGAGGTGACGAAAATCTGCAACGTCGATAAGATTTTCGTCGCCCGTTTAGAACAAGAGAGGGTGATCTCTCCGATTGTCCGGCGGGGCGAAAAAGTTTATTCCATCGATCAAGTCGATCGAGTGCGCATCGCCCGGCTGCTCATCGAAGAAATGGGCGTCAATCTCGAAGGCGCCGAAGTCGCCCTCAACATGCGCGAACAGATGATCGCCATGCAGCGCCAGTTCAACGAAATCCTCCAGCTGCTCGGCCGGAGGGTGAAGAAGTAGACGGCTTGATCAGGACTCTGACGTCGGCGATGGGGGTTTTGTCATGCCCCCGATCCCGTGCCGCTCATGCAGCGCCGGAGCTGGCGCAGCTCTCTCACAGGAAAAGGAATATCGATCTTGCTTGCGCGGAACCGCTCGACGATGACTTTGTACAGCTCAGCTCTCGCACTGACCCTATCCGCAACCGCCACCCACGGTTGGATAGAAAGCGTGAGCGACGAGTCGGCAAGCTCGATGATTCCGATCAAGGGGATTAGAAAATTTACGCAAAAGGCCGCTATTGCAATGTCTAAAAACAGCAACGCTGCCTTTGATTGGACTGCCTACTGTCTCCTGATTGCGAGAGTCGTCCCTGGCATTAGTATCGTTTCAGATCAACATAAATTCCGATTCCTGATCTTTATTCAAGTTCGCTTTTCATAATCCGGTTGACATGACAGCGCTGTCTTGAATACTGTTTGCAGGAGAGACGAATAACGGCAGAAACTTCACGCAGACGAGAGACTTGGATACTTAAGGCCGCTTTGTGAAAAGAGTATTGGCCATTATTTTGGGCGGAGGGGCCGGAAAGCGGCTCTACCCTCTTACCAAACTTCGCGCCAAGCCAGCCGTCCCCCTCGGTGCCAAATATCGCTTGATCGATATTCCTATCAGCAATTGCATCAACTCGGAGATCCAGAGAATCTACGTTTTGACGCAATTCAACTCAGCCTCGCTCAACCGGCATATCGCGCGCACCTACCACTTGGCGGGCGCCGGTTTCACTCAGGGATTTGTCGAAGTGCTGGCAGCACAGCAAACACCGGACAGCCCGAGTTGGTTCGAAGGGACAGCCGATGCCGTGCGCAAATATCTATGGCTGTTCGCGGAATGGGACGTCGATCAATACTTGATTCTATCCGGCGATCATTTGTATCGGATGAATTACGCGGATTTTATCGAGCGCCATCGCGAAACTAAGGCAGATGTCACATTGTCCGTAGTGCCGATGACGGAAAGTCGGGCGCACGACTTCGGTTTGGTGAAAATCGATCGCGGCGGCCGCGTGCTCTCTTTCAGCGAAAAGCCCAAAGGCGACGCTTTGAAAGAGATGCGAGTCAATACCACGGTTCTCGGACTCCCCGGAGAAAAGGCGAAAGAATTTCCCTGCATCGCTTCCATGGGAATCTATGTGTTTGAAAAGCAAGTTTTGCACGATTTGCTAAACGCGGTGCCGGACCGAACGGATTTTGGAAAAGAAATCCTGCCCGCGTCGTTAAGCAGTCATAACGTGCAAGCCTATCTTTTCAAAGACTACTGGGAAGATATCGGAACGATCGAAGCCTTCTACAACGCGAACCTTGCACTCACCGAGCAGCCCGATCCTCGGTTTAGCTTTTACGATGAGAAGGCGCCTATCTATACGCGACCGCGTTATCTTCCACCCACCAAGTTGCTCGACTCTAGAATAATAGAATCGATGATCGGCGAGGGCTGCATCCTCAAGGAATGCACTGTTAAACGGTCGATCATCGGCATTCGCTCGCGCATCGAGACGGGCTGCCTGATCGATAATGCATTATTGATGGGTTCGGACTATTACGAATCCCCGGCGGAACGTATGAAAGCCTTGGAGACCGGGAAAGTTCCGTTGGGCGTCGGCGCAAACACGACGATCCAAAAAGCGATCATCGACAAAAACGCCCGCATCGGCCGCAACGTGCGGATCATCAACAAAGACCATGTGCAGGAGGCGACCCGGGAAAATCTCGGCTTCGTAATTCAAAACGGCATTGTCGTCATCATAAAGAACGCCACCATACCTGATGGCACGGTGATCTAGCGGGGCTCGAGCAGAAAGCAAACAGCCGGGTTGCTTGCGGCCGCGCCATTCAACCCTCTCCATACGTTTCAAGTCGAGCCAGCCGCTTCTTCCCGGCTGAGGACGAATCACACTCCAGCTTTTTTCTTTCTCATTTCTCCTTCCACCATCTTGTACTCGAAAAGGCGACATTCGAGGGCGCCGTTAAAAAGCGGCGTACGCTTCGAGGCGGCGAGGTGGATCAGCTTGGGCAGACGCATGTCGGCGCTGAGCAGATAGGCACGCCAGCCGCTGAATTGTTTTTTCAACACGTCGCCGAGTTTGGGGTAAAACTCAGCCATCGCTTGCTGCTCGCCGAGGCGAATTCCATAAGGCGGATTCGTTACGATGATGCCTCCCTGCGCCGGCGCGGCGGTTTCCAGAACGTCGGCCCGTTTCAGGCTCACAACTTTTTCTAGACCGGCTGCCATGAGATTGGCGCGCGCCGCTTTCAACACATCGGCAGCGAGATCGCTGCCGTAAATGGCTAGCGGCGCCCTGGGCTTTTGCCGCGCCCTGCTTTGGCGCAAGAGATCCCGCCAGAGGCGCGAATCGAAATTTTTGAATTTCTCAAAAGCAAATCCCCGCCCTAGGCCAGGCGCGATATCGAGAGTCATGTGCGCCGCTTCGAGCAGGATCGTGCCGCTGCCGCACATGGGATCGAGGAGAGGAATACCGGGTGTCCATCCAGCAAGGCGCAAAATTCCCGCGGCGAGATTTTCCCTGAGCGGCGCTTCACCCGTCGAGATACGCTGGCCGCGTTTGAAGAGCGGCTCCCCTGTGGTATCGAGATAAAGCGTAAACTCGCGATCACTCAGATGACCCTGGATCGGAATATCGGGTTCTCGCGTATCGACGTTAGGGCGCCGTCCCGCGATCCGGCGAATCTTATCGCACACCGCGTCTTTGATTTTCAGCGTGACGAAATTGAGGCTCGTCAGCGGACTCTTGGTCGCGGAAATATCGACGCGAAGAGTCCGCGCCGGATCGAACCAATCAGTCCAGCGCGGCGCGTAGGCGGTGCGGTAAATGTCGTCCTCGCTACGGTAATTCCCGTGCGCCACCTGCCAAAGAACACGGCTAGCGATGCGGCTTTCCAGATTGACTCGGTAGCAAAGAAAAAAATCGCCACCGAACTGGACACCGCCGCCGACGGCGTGAATTTTTTCCGCTTTAAGTTGTCGCAATTCTTCTGCAAGAAGCAGTTCCAGACCTCGTGGACATGTGGCAAAAAATCTTTCCATGAAGAATTCGCGCGGTGATATCGCTGTAAAATCACAAAAAAAGGGCAACCGGATCGGTTGCCCTTTTTTGCAGTTAATTCGCTAACGAAAACCCTACCAGCGGTTGCGTCCACCCCCACCACCACCGTCGCGATTGCCGCGGCCACCACCACCACGGTTTCCGCCGCCACCACCGAAGTTATCGCGTTTGGCCATTGGCTTGGCTTCGTTGACAGTCAGCGTGCGCCCGTCAAGCTGTGTGCCGTTCAGGCTATCGATAGCTTTCTGGGCCTCGCCGCTAGAGCTCATCTCGACGAAGCCGAAGCCTCGTGATTGGCCGGTGAATTTATCGGAAATCACATTGGCCGATTCGACGGTCCCATGCTCGGCGAAAATTTCCTGCAACCGGTCGCCGGTTACCGAATATGGCAAACCGCCGACATATAATTTACTACCCATGTTCTCCTCCTATTAGAGAATGTTAGTGTCTTTGACCCTGAGAAATTAACTGCTAATGGGAGCCGAACATGGGGGCTCTAAAATGCTCAACCACACTCTGATCGGATTTTCCTTTTAGGTATCAGTTCACAAGGAGAGAGACTGACAAGGGCCTTCAACCTTTGCTATGACTTCTATCAGAAGGCCGTATACTGAAGAAGATGCTTCATAGTACGCACAGAAAAGCGCAATGTCAACCCGTAATCATGCGCTTGCATCATCGGGCGGACAATAATAGGTTTCAATCCACTCTCATTCAAATGATCGATCGAGCGAGCAATATCGAGGATTTTGCCCGTTAAGGAGACCTCATGCGAAACGCCAGCCGCCGCCGATTGTCCCTGTTACTCCTGTTCATATTCGTCAATTGTGCGCCATCTATCGCCCTCGGCCAGGACAGGATCCGCATCGGCGTGCCGCTTTTTCCCACCGTTTCGTATCCGGTGTTTATCGCGCAGGAGAGAGGCTTTTTTGAGAAGAACGGACTCAAAGGTGAGATCATTCGGATCAATAGCGAGCCGACGACTTATCAAGCGCTCATCTCCGGCGACATCGACGCTACTTCCGGAGCGCCGACCGGACTGGTGCAATCGAATATCCAGGGCGTGCCGGTGGTTTCGCTTGGCAGTTGGGACAATCTGGTTTCCTACACGATGATCACTCGCGAAAAGATCGACGATCTAGCGCAGTTAAGAGGCAAGAAAGTCGGCATCAATCGCCTCGGCGGCAAGTCGTCTCTGGTTCTGCGCGTCATGCTCGAAGACGCCGGTCTCAATACTTCGAAGGACGTGACCTTGCTGCAGCTTGGCGGCTCGCAGGAAAGATTGGCGGCGCTCATCCGCGGCGGCATCGACGCCGCGCCCGTCGATTTCGCCTTCGAGCCCAAAATGAAACAGATGGGCTTTCATCTGGTCCCGGGCCGCAAGACGCCGTTTATGAACGGCCCGATCACGGTGACGGTTGCGTCCCTGAAGGCGAACCGCGGCAAATGGCTGCGTTTCGTCAAAGCGTACTTGGAAGCAACGCAATACATGACGACTAATAAAGAAGGCTCCATCGAAGTTCTTAAAAGGATTGTCCCGGCAGACGACAAAGAAACCCTCGATTACGCCTATGAACAGATGCGCGCCCGCGCCACTGTTGATTTGATTCCCCCGGAAGCCGCGGTCGAAAACCTGGTGAAGATGATGACCTACGTAGACAAACGGGCGGCGACGGTGGATCGAAGCAAACTCGCGGACTATTCGATCTTGCGAGAATTGGCGCAAAGCAAAGCCGCGACAAAGAAATGAATTGGAGTAGTGGATTACTGGAGTGTTTGAGTGCTGCGGCTCCTGAACCCAATACTCCAACACTCCATCACTCCAGTAATCCAATTTCTTACCTATGAACGAAATCTCCTTCGTCGACACCACCCTGCGCGACGGCCAGCAAAGTCTTTGGGCGCTGGGGATGAAAACCGACGCGATGCTTGGCGCAGCGGCGCAAATGGATCGCATCGGCTTCGAATCAATGGAATTTTTCGTCTCGATCATGATCAAGAAATACGTCCGCGAGCTCAAGGAAAATCCTTGGGATTGGGTGCGCGAGGGAGCCAAACGCTTCCGGCACACGCGGTTGCGTAATCATGGCGGACTGCACGGCTCCGGCGCCTTCGAAAAACTGCCGCACGCAGCGCTGAAGCTCCTCGCCGAGCGCGTCGTCTCCTATGGAATAACGCTGACCCGGACTTCCAATTGCTGGAACGACTTTGAAGAAATGAGAGATGAGGTGCGCGAGCTGCAAGAGCTCGGCATGGAAACGGTTGTCAATCTGATTTACTCCGTCTCGCCGCGGCACACGGACGACTATTACGCCCAAAAAGCCCGCGACGCGGCTGCGATCGGACCCTATCGAATATGTTTCAAAGACGTCGGCGGTCTGCTTACGCCGGCGCGCGCGCGAACCTTGCTGCCGGCGATTTTGCAGAACGCCGGCGCCGTCCCCGTGGAATATCACGCTCATTGCAACAATGGTCTGGCGACGCTCTGCTATATTGAGGCGGTGAAGCTCGGCATCACTTCGCTGCACACAGCGGTGCCACCGCTCGCCAACGGCTCGTCGCAACCGTCGATATTAAATGTGGCAAAAAATCTCCGCGCCCTCGGCTACACGCCGGTGGTGAATGATGAAGAAGTGAAGCCCGTCGAAGAACATTTCACCGCCGTCGCTAAAGCCCAAGGGCTTGCCATCGGCAAACCTTTCCCCTACGACGAGTCGCAATACCTGCATCAGGTTCCCGGCGGCGTGATCTCCAATCTGCGCCATCAGCTGCGGCTGGTCGGCAAGGAAAGCAAGTTGCCCGAGACGCTGGAAGAAGCGGCGCGCGTGCGCGCAGATTTTGGCTATCCGATCATGGTCACGCCGCTCTCACAATTCGTCGTGAGCCAGGCGGCGATCAACGTCATCGTCGGCGAGCGCTACAAAGAAGTTACCGATCAAGTCATTCAATACGCGCTGGGGATCTGGGGCAAGGAAGCCATTGAAATCATGGATGCAAACGTCAAAGGCAAAATACTGAGCCGCGCTCGCGCCAACGATTGGCAAGCCTGGCAACCGTCGGATCTGAGCTTGCACCAGATACGGCAAAAGTTCGGCGCGACTATTTCAGACGAAGAACTTCTGCTGCGCATCTACGCCGGCCCCGATGCGGTCGATGCGCTGATGGCCGCCGGCGCGCCCAAGCCGCAACTCGACGGCAAGCAGTCACTGCTGCAGTTGATCGAGCAAATCGCCAAGAGAAAGCATTGCCGTCAGGTTTACATCCGGAAAAACGGCTTCACGCTCACAATGGGAACCGCCAATTAAATTAAATTGAGTGTTCAAACAGTCGAGCTCAAATATTACAGCACGCGACATCGCTTCTCGCGTCGTTCCCGCGCAGGCGGGAACCCAGGTTTATAATGGCACGACAAGCCGCAGTCTACATTCTGGCTAGCAAACGGAACGGTACTATTTACATCGGTGTCACAAGCAACCTTCAAGAGCGGATTTGGCAACACAAAAAAGCTTTTGTCGAAGGGTTTACAAAACGACATGGGGTCTACCTTCTCGTTTATTACGAATTGCACGACAACATGATTGCGGCGATCACGAGAGAGAAACAGATGAAGAAATGGAACCGCGCCTGGAAACTCAATCTAATCGAGCAGGAAAATCCGGATTGGCGAGATTTGTTGGAAGATCTTCAATAAATCGCCGGGCCTGGATTCCCGCCGTCGCGGGAATGACGGAAGCGCGTCATATCCGCACACCAGAAAGATCAGGCGCTTATCCTGGCCTGGACCTTCCACAATTCTAGGGAATATCTACTATGCTTTACGACGGCCTGCGCGACTGGCTGGATAGAATCGACCAGCGCGGCGAGCTCACGACGCTCGAAAACGTCGACTGGAATCTCGAAATGGGCGCCATCGTCGACGTGCTCTATCGCGAGCATCCACCCTATCCCCCGGCGCTGATCTTCGACAAGATCAAAGATCATAAGCCGGGTTACCGCACCCTCTTCGGTCATTTCGCTTCGCCGGAGCGCATCGCGCTGACACTCGGAGTCGAAGAAGCATTCGATCACGTGCTGGAATTTACCCGAATCTATCACGAGAAGATTAAGCATTGCGTGCCGGTGCCGCGAACGGAAGTAAAAACCGGGCCGGCGCATGAAAACGTTCAGGAGGGAGATCGGGTCAATCTTTTAGATTTTCCCGCACCGCTGCTACATGAAAAAGACGGCGGACGCTACCTCGGCACCGGCCACTTGGTCATCACCAAGGATCCCGATTCCGATTGGGTGAACGTCGGCACTTACCGGATCATGTCTCAGGATCAAAGCACCGCCGGAATCTATATCGGGCCGGGCAAGCACGCTTACATTCATAAGCAAAAATACTTCGAGAAAAATCAGCCGATGCCGGTCAACATCGTGCTCGGCAGCGATCCGTTGATCTGGTTTGCCGCGTCTTGTCCTGTGCCTGCGGGTATCAGCGAATTCGACTTCGCCGGGGGACTCGGGGGAAAGCCGATCGAAGTGATTCGCAGCGACATCACCGGTCTTCCGTATCCGGCGGATGCGGAAATTGTTCTCGAAGGCGAAATCAGACCCGGTGAGTTGAAGGAAGAAGGACCGTTCGGCGAGTGGCCCGGTTACTACGCCAGCCCGAAAAGCCTCGAGCCATTTATCCGTGTGAAACGGATTCTCCATCGCAACAATCCGATTCTCTCTTGTGCGAATCCGGCGCGGCCGCCGCACACGCTGACCTTGCTACGCGCGATCACGCGTTCGGCGCATGTGTGGGAAGAGCTGGAGAAAGCCGGCGTGCCGGACATTCGCGGCGTCTGGTCGCACGAGCCCGGCCCGCGGCAGTTTACCGTTGTCGCCATCAAGCAGCGCTATCCCGGTCACGTCAAGCAAGCCGGTGTGATCGCCTCGCAGTGCTTTTCCGGCGGCTATCAGAATCGCTTCACCATCGTTGTCGACGATGATATCGATCCGACCCGCATTGACGACGTCGTCTGGGCCCTTTCCACGCGCTGCGATCCGGAAACCGGCATCGATATCCAGCGCCGCTGCTGGTCGAGCTCTCTCGATCCGATGATTCATCCGGACTCCAAAGCATTGCTGAATTCGCGCGCGGTGATCGAAGCGTGCCGGCCCTACGAATGGATGAGCAAATTTCCCGAAGTAGCCGAGACGAGTCCGGATCTTAGAAAACAAGTGCTAGGAAAATACGGTCGCGCATTTTTTGGCCTTAGATAGATTTTTCCTGCGATCAATTTTAAAGATTTCCACTATTAAACAAAATCTTCGAATTTTGGCTACCGCATGAATTTTACGGCTGCCGGAGCAGGAATTTCTCTTCTTCCCTATCAGCCGAAAATACGAAATCCCATCATTTCAGCTACTTTCTGTTGGCTCGCGGATTGCTCCTTTAATAGTGTGAAGGTACAAAAATGAAATTCGGCATTTTTATATTTTCATTCGTTTTTATCGTCAAGGCAGCCACCGCTTCTGCGTTGGAATTGAAAAATCCGGAAGCTGGCAAGCGTCGCATGACCATCGAGCTCGAAGTAGTTCCGACACCGCCGCAGAAGGACTTCGAACAGTACGTTCAGGAGCAGGCCACTGCCGCGCAACGGGATGCGAAAGATGCGGGCTCGAAATCCAACGAGCAGCTCGCGAAAAATAAGCAACCAAAGCCACTCAATCCGATGACGCTCTTCCGTTGGTAAGAGAATGCAGCGCCATTGCGCTGGGATTTTGACCTAAATAATTATCGCCCGAGTCTCATTCCGAACAATTAAATAATCAGCGAAAGTCCGCAAGGGTACTTTGCCGCGGATTAGACTTTGGCAGCCGTCGCCATGTCACTTCGACTACTCCCGCGGTAACGTGTGCATCTGCGGCGGTGTCGCCGTCAATTCGGCAGTCCTTACAGGTCACGCGAATCTCAAAGGGATAACCATACACTGGCAGAACGCGCATCGGCGGATAGAGCATCTCGCGAAAGTGCCACGCGTAGAGATCGTTGGGGCCGCGGCCCGTGCCCACATAAACAATGGTACAGAAAATTCGGGTAGTCGCCGAGCCGCCGATCGATAACGGCAATATCCCATCCGTATCGGCGTCCTTGCGCATCGGTGGACGCGCGGATCTTCAGCACCAAATGCAGACTTAAGGATTCGGTTATCTCGGCCCGCAGATCGGTGACTGCGAACTGGACGGAGGAATTTTGCTCGATTGATGCCGCGCCGCCAGCCGTTGATTTGAACAAGAGCGTAACGCTGACGATGAAACCGACGACAAACTTCCAGCCAAAGGAATTGTTGGTCATACAAGCGGCGATCCCTTCCATCGGATTATCGCGCTCCGTCGCACGGCATCACTTTCCGATCAACGTTGAACCGCTTGACGCTTTGAATCGTTGACCTAACCAACGTTGACAGCCAGCGAGAGCCCTTGTTATAGCCGTGTCAGGACAATAAAGAAAAGGAACCCAGCTCATGCAGATCATCGACGCCGACGGCCACGTCAATGACCGGCCTTGTATGGACGAAATCTCCAAGTTCATGCCGCCGGGTAATCGCACGCAGGTTTTTCCATCCTTCGATCACATCCACTTTCACTTTTTGGAAGGCGGCGAGAAGCGCTCGCGCACCGGCACCGTCGGACCGAAAGAATGGGTCGATTTTTTGGACGAAACCGAAATCGATTGGACCGCGGTCTATCCAACCGCCGGCTTGGCGGTCGGGCGCATCATCGCCGAAGATTGGGCCATCGCCGCGTGCCGCGCCTACAACAATTGGCTCTACGAGAAATTCACCAACGTGACGCCGCGCATCAAAGGCGTGGCGCTGATTCCGATTCAGGACACCGATGCGGCGATCGAAGAACTGCGCCGCGCGGTCAAAGAGCTCGGCATGGTCGGGGCCATGTTGCCGTCCAATGGCGAAGGCATCAAAAGTCACTTCGGCTCCAAGATCTACTGGCCGATTTACGAAGAAGCGGAAAAACTGAACGTTCCCCTCGCGGTTCACGTCGGCGCGCTTCATCACTTGGGCATGGACACCATCGGTGTTTACTATCCGGTGCACGCGCTCGGTCATCCCTTTGGGATTATGGCGCAGGCTGCCGCGATGTTGTCCTACGGGGTGTTCGATCGCTTTCCAAAACTGCGCGTCGGTTTTCTCGAAGGCGGCGCAACCTGGGTGCCGTTTTTCATGGATCGGCTCGACCGCTCTTACCCGCATCATTTGCAAGTCGATATCAACGGCGAGTTCCTGCCGAGCTCCAGACCGGATGTGATGGCGAGCGAATACTTTCGCCGACATGTCAAAGCAGGGAGAATCTTTATCGGTTTCGACGGCGACGATCACGGCCTCGGCTACGCCGTCCGTGAAGCCGGCAACGAGTCGTTCGTTTTCGCCACTGACTTTCCCCATGAGAGCTTCGATGCTAAGTCATGTCGCATTGAGATCGAACACATTCTCGGGCGTGAAGATCTTACTCTGACCGACAAGGAGGCCATACTTGGGGGCAACGCGAAAAAATTCTACGGCGTCACAACCTAGTGGCGCAGCCACCCTCGCACGATGATGAATACAACGGGGTGTCAGCCATTTTTTTGAAATGTCTGGACAACTGCACGTGTTCGGTCTGACCAAGGATGAGAAGGTATGAATCGGGCATTGCCAGTCTTCTGCGGAACCTGTGCCATCGCCACGCTTCTCCTCGTTTCTTGTATTCAATCGGGCACCGCCGCCGACAAAATTCGTATCGCCACTGGAGGTCTGGCGGCGAGTAGTGCGGCTGTATGGGCCGCGTTGGAAACCAAGACCTTTCAAAAGTATGGGTTAGAACCGGAGTATATCATCATCGACAACGGCACTGTCGCCGGCCAGGCATTGCTCGCGGGAGAATTGCAATATCTGATTTCCACAGGAGCCTTAGCAATTACGGCCAATCAGAAAGGAGGCGATCTCACGATTATCGGCGGCATCATCAACTTCATTCCCTTTCAATTGATCGGCCGACCCGACATCAAGACCGCGGAGGATCTAAAAGGGAAAAAAGTTGCGATCAGCCGTTTTGGCTCGGCGTCGGATTTCGCCGCCAGGGAAGCTCTGAAAAAACTTCGTCTCGATCCGACAAAAGATACGGCGATCATCCAGGTCGGCGGGCAGAGCGCCCGGTTCGCTGCCCTGACGCAAAACGCCGTGCAAGCAGCAGTTTTTAACGAGCCGCTTTCCACTCTCACCGTCACCAAGCACAAGATGAATTTGTTGGCCGATTTGGCCAATCTGGATCTACCTTTTCCCAACACCGATTACATCGTGCGGCGCGAGTACCTGCAGGGCCATCGCAGCCAGGTGGTCAATTTTATGAAAGCCATCCTCGAAGGCATGCGGGCGATCAAGGCGAATCGTCCGCTCGGCATTCGTGCGATACAAAAATATCTCAAGATGAACAACGCCGAAGAGGCCGGCATCGCGTATGATTACTATGTCGGTCAAAAAATGGGCGAGTTTCCGGACACGCCATCGCGCGCTGCGTTGCTCGCAGGCATTGAACAAACCATCGGGAGAAAAGAGGGCGTTACGCCGGAAAGCCTCAAGCTCACGGATCGTTCGATATTGGAGGAAATCATCAAAAGCGGTTTCGTCGCTGCGCTCTACAAATGAAATCTTCTCATCCCGCTTGACTAGAATCCGTAACTTGCCCTATCTTCACGCCGCACGAACTATAGAGGCGAGCGCGCAAAAAGCGCATCGCCCCAGGAGTAATCATGGCAACGAGTGCTTCAAATGCACAAGCAGATCGGCTCAAAGGTCCGCTCGTCTGGCTCGACATGGATCAAAAGGAGCTCGACGACGCCTACGATCAGAGTGTTTATGCACCCAACCAACAACTCATCACCACCAGACGCAGGCTTGCCAGCGAAGCGATGCTCAAACGGGTCACGCCGGAGCGCATTGCTTATGGGGCCTCCGAAGATGAAAAGCTCGACTTCTACAAAACTTCTCGGCCCAACGCGCCCATAAACATCTTCGTTCACGGCGGCGCGTGGCGCAACGGTCAAGCGAGAGATTCCGCGTATTTGGCCGAAATGTTTATCACCGCCGGCGCCCACTTTGTCATACCCGACTTCGTTCAGGTGCATAATGCCGGCGGCAATCTAATGCCGATGGCGCGGCAAGTTCGCAGCGCGGTAGCCTGGGTCTACAGGAACGCCGCACGTTTCGGCGGCGATCCAAATCGCATCTACATCACCGGGCATTCCTCCGGCGCGCATCTCGCCGGATGCACTCTCGTCACCGATTGGCAGAAGGATTTCGACTTGCCTGCGAACGTTATCAAGGGCGGACTCTTGGTCAGTGGTATGTACGATTTGAAACCGGTCAGACTTTCGAAGCGAAGCGAATACGTCAACTTTACCGATGAGATCGAGCAAGCGCTCAGCTCGCAGCGTCATTTAGATAAACTGAACGCACCGATCATCGTCGCCTACGGTACTCAGGAGACTCCCGAGTTCCAGCGGCAGAATCGCGATTTCGCCGCCGCGGTGAAAGCCGCGGGCAAACCGGTGGAGCTGATCATCGGCGACGGCTTCAATCACTTCGAAATGCAAGAAACCATAGGCAATCCCTATGGCATCGCCGGACGCGCCGCGTTGAAGTTGATGAATCTAACGATAACCTTGCGCTAAGGAGCAAATATGAGCCGACTGCCAGCCGTAAAACGAGAAGACCTCACGCCCGATCATCAGAAAATATGGGACCGCATTCACGCCAAGCGCAGCGGCGGTGGCGGCCCCTATTCCATGTTGATGCATTCCCCGGCAATGGCCGATCACTTGGCGGCAACCGAAGACTACTTCCGCGATCACTCTCTGCTCGCCGACGCCGACCGCGAGATCATCATCCTGACGGCCGCGCGCGAAGTCGACGCGCGCTACGCCTGGTCACGGCACGAAATTCGCGCCCATAATTTAAAAATTCAGCCAGCAGTCATCGAAGCCCTGCGCGCCAAAGCGCCTCTCGACCAATTCACCGGCCGAGAGCGGCTGCTCGTCGAGTTTACCCGCACGCTCATGCACGACCACACGCTGTCGGACGAGTTGTTTGCGCGCATGGAAAGCGAATTCGGCCGCGCAAAGCTTGTCGAAGCCGTCGGCCTGCTCGGCCACTACATCACCATCGGCACGGTCATTAGAATGTTCGAGGTCAAACCGCCGGAAGGGATCAAGACATTTTAACCCGGCATGATTTATTGTGTGGCTCGTTGCGTCATCCAGGCACATATTGAGTCACAGCTCGGGTCTACTTCCCCGGATACCGCTTCGCCATTTCGATGAAGAACCCTTCTTTCTCCAGTTCGTTCATCAAACTGGCATCGAAGAACTGCTCGGGTTTTGCCGTCTTAGCCTGCGGCATTTGCGGCGCCAGCATGTCGAGGATGAACTGAATCCCCTTCGGCGTGAAAGCCGGTTTGCGCGGGATCGTCTTCACGTAGTTTTGATAAGAAGTCTCCAGCACTTCAGTATCGTTGGTGCGCATGTATTTGGCGAACACTTTTTGCGCCTCCGCTTTGTTGGCGTAAATAAAGTGAATCGCTTCCAGATATCCCTTCATGGCGTTCTTCACCGTATCGCGATTACTCTTAAGATAAGCACGTGAGGTAGCCAAACCGTTGCCCTGCACTTCGACTCCCAAGTCGGCAATCTGCAGCAAATCGACGAAGCCCATTTTTCTCGCGATCGGTGCCGTCGATAAATTGAAAAATGACGCGTCGATCTTGCCGGCGCTCATGGCGCCCAGTCGCTCCGCGTCCGGTCCGCCGGCGATCAATGCAACGTCTTTGTTGGGCTCGAGATTGAGATGTTTGAGTAAAATTTGCGCGGCATAGTGCGTGATCGAGCCGAAGCCGCTGATCCCAAGTTTTTTGCCTTTCAACTGCTCCAGGCTAGTGATGCCGGGCCGCACGAAAACGAGCTGGTAGAATTTGTTCTCCATGCTGATGATGAGCACCAGATTATATCCCGTCAGATTAGCTTGAATCACCGTGCCCACGTTCACGATCGGCGGTTCGCCGGCGGCGAGCGCTTGCGTCGCTACCTGGCCGCCGCGCAAAAAAACCGGATCGACTTCCAAACCGTATTTTCGAAATAACCCCTGTTCCTTCGCCACCCAGATATGGCTCTGCGTGAAAGCGAGCGAGGGATACCCCATTGTGATTCTCTTAGGCTCTTGCGCTTCGACTGAATACGCGTGAGCAATCAAGATCAAGACGGCGGTTGTGAACACAGACCTAAACATCAAGCCTCCGCTGAAGCTGCTCAAGCAATCGCCACCATCCCGTGCTCGTGCTTAAAAAGGGTTTCGCAGCCACGCTCCCCGACGATCACCGGCCCGCCGAAACTGAATTGAATCTTTTCATCGGCCGACATCGCCAGTGGCTTCCAGACGAACACGTTGCCTTTTTCAATCGGTATATCGCGCACACGGTCGTTACGCGCCTTCGCGGTGAACAGCGGCCCGTCGTCGCCATAGCCGCAGCCTTGCAGCTGCATGACTGTTTTCATTCCACGTTTGGCGCCGAAGCCATTTACGAAATCGCTCAAGGCGCCGAACGTCGTGCCCGGCTTGATCATCGCCAAGCCCGCTTCATACACTTTTTTATGCAGCGCGATCACCGGTTTCCACTCGTCGGGAATTTTGCCGAGCAATATCGGTTGGCTCACTTGGGTCAGTTGCGCGCCGCGAATCGCGTTGACTTCATTGGTGATCAGCGCGCTGGGCTCGAGGCGCCGCCCAATCGGCGGATTGACATAGCGTTTGCGTTTTTGCGCGCCGATGGAATCGATGGTCAGAGTCAATGGAAAATATTCACTGCGCAGCTCGAGCAGGCGTGACAGCGCGTCGGAATAGAGCGCGCCGGCGTCCACACCGGGACGCGCGAGCTTGATCAACTCATCGAGTCCCGCTGATGCGACTTGCGACGATTCACGCACAAACGCGATTTCTTCCGCGCTTTTGACGTAGCGCGCAAAGCCGACTACATCCGTCGCATCATCGAAA
>Ga0207701_10001142_pt1 | contig 28089 bp, 23 predicted proteins | sample KBSSwiSSwithPhiX_FD_184294 | JGI IMG/M metagenome (GOLD analysis project Ga0207701, IMG submission 184294) | Switchgrass rhizosphere bulk soil microbial communities from Kellogg Biological Station, Michigan, USA, with PhiX - S5 (SPAdes) (version 2) | ecosystem: Environmental > Terrestrial >... | reverse complement strand
ACGACGCGCGGCGCATCATCGCCAGCCATCGTGAAGAGAGCGGGCCGGGCCGCGTCGTGCCGTTCGGTTCGGAGCTCGAGCCGCTGGAGCGGCGCATCGGCTACCGGTTCAAGGATCGGGGCCTGCTCGAGCACGCGCTGACCCACCGCTCCCGCGTCCATGAAGACGCCAGCGGCGGTGTGTTCGACAACGAATCGATGGAATTTCTCGGCGACTCCGTCCTTGGATTTGCGATTGCCGACATGCTGTTCCGGCAGTTCCCGCAGCACAACGAAGGACAGAAGTCCAAGCTGAAGGCGTCGATCGTGTCGGCCGCGTCGCTGGCACGTCTCGGCGATCGAATCAACCTCGGAGAGTTTCTGATCCTCGGGCGCGGCGAGGAGAAGACGGGCGGACGCCGCAAGCACGCCCTGATCGCTGACTGTTACGAAGCGCTCATCGCCGCAATTTACCTCGACGGCGGCATCGAACCGGCCAAGAGCTTCATCGAGCGGCAGTTTGCGGACTTGATTCAGGAGGCGAGACGCACTGGCGCCCAGGCGGCCTTCACCGAGGACTACAAATCAGCGCTCCAGGAATGGCTGCAGTCGCACGATCGAGGGCTGCCTGCGTATCGCCTGGCCGCCGAGATTGGCCCCGCACATCGCCGCCTGTTCGACGTCGAAGTCGTGGTGAACGGAATCACGATCGCGCGAGCGGAAGGACGGAGCAAGAAAGAGGCGGCTCAGGCCGCAGCGAAGCTCGCGCTTGATCGGTTGAGTGCAGAGGAGTAAAGAAAAGTTAAAAGTTAGAAGTCAAAAGTTAAAAGTCGAGAACGCAAACATCCGACTTTGCTTTTAACTTCTAACTTCCAACTTTTACCTTTAGTCAATCTCGATAATCCCCCAGGGCTTCTCCCTCTCTCCGGCGCCTGCCTCCGCGCCCGCGAGCGCGAGCGCAGGCTCGCCTTGCGGGAGACGCGTCAGCACATAGGCGTGGACCTCGCGCGTGATGTCTTCGTCGGTCGGCGGCGAGTTGTGCGCGTGCATCCGAACCCAGAGCCTCATCATCGGATCGGCAAAGCTGTAGCGCTTCTGCTTCGCCACGATGAGGTCGACGTCTTCGAGCCAGGACAAGTAATCCTTGGTCGAGCCGGGCGTGCGACGTAATCGCAGGGCGATTTCGGTCAACGTCAGCGGTTCTTCCTCGGCGAGCACGTCGAGGATCGCCTTCAGCGCACCGTAGCCGCGCGCCCGATGGAGGCGCAACTCGTACGAGAACCGGCAGGCGGTGGCGATGGTGCCCGATGGCGACAGCAGCGCCGTCAGCGCGCTCACCGGATCGACGGCGTCGCGCGACGACAGGCTCGTGGACGCTTCGGCGAGCATCCGCGCGTAGGACGGGCGTCCATCCGAAATGGCGTGCACCAGACGCGCGAGCTCGTCGCGGGCGCGATCGTCTTCGTCGACGATCGAACCCGATGGCGTGCGCGATGCGCGGACGGCGGGCAGCGTCGCGCGCACTTCGGCCGGCGTCAACGGCGCGACCGGGATGATCTCGAATTGCGACGGTGCGTCGCGCAGCAGCCGATGGGCGCGTGCGGCGTATCTCGTCGTCAGGACGAAGCGGTTGCCGCTCGACGACAGCGCGGACAGCAGATCCCGCAGGACTGATCGAAGCCCGGGGAAGCTCTCGAACGTACGCAGCTCGAGGAACTCGTCGAGCAGAAATGTTGCCGGCGCGTCGGCTGAGCCACGTGCGGTGTCGAGGAACGCGAGCGCCGCGTCGAACGCGCCGCGCGCCCCGGTCTCGACTGCATCGACGTGTCCGTACGGCACCGGTGGAAACGGCGACGCGTCGCGCATCGACTTGAGAAATCGTTCGGGCGTCGTCGCGATGCGCTCGACGTCGACGTACTGCGCCGACGAGCGACCAATGAGGTCGCGTAACCGCAGCAACAGCGAGGTGCGGCCGGAACCGCATCCACCTAGCACGACCGGGATGCGTGTGCCGCCTCCAGGCGAGCCGTCGAGCGCAGCGAGAACCCGTCGCTCCAACGACGGACGCTCTGGAATCATCATCGCCCCGAACCCCCATAACCCGTAAGTGAAGGCATCGTAATGCCGGCACGCCGGGCGGTGTCAATCGCCTCAGCATAACCAGCGTCTGCGTGGCGCACCACCCCGAGACCGGGATCGCACGTCAGCACGCGCTGAAGTTTTTCGTCCGCTTCGCGGCTGCCATCTGCCACGACGACCATCCCGGCGTGCAAAGAGTATCCGATTCCGACGCCGCCGCCGTGATGAACCGAAACCCAGGTTGCGCCCGCGGAGGTATTCAGTAGTGCATTCAAAATCGGCCAGTCCGCAATGGCATCGCTGCCGTCTCGCATGTGTTCGGTTTCGCGATTCGGCGAGGCGACGGATCCCGCATCGAGATGATCGCGGCCGATGACAATCGGCGCGGTGACAACGCCGCGGCGAACCAAATCGTTGATTGCCAGCCCGAACTGTGCCCGTTCACCGTACCCGAGCCAGAAGATCCGCGCCGGCAGCCCCTGAAATGCGACGCGCTCCTGCGCGAGGCGAATCCATCTGGTGAGCGCCTGGTTGTTCCCGAACATCTGGAGCGCGAGAGCATCGGTGGCGGCGATGTCCCCCGGATCTCCCGAGAGCGCCGCCCACCTGAAAGGTCCCCGCCCTTCGCAGAACAGCGGTCGAATGTACTCCGGGACGAAGCCAGGAATCTCGAAGGCGTTCGAGACGCCTCCCTTTTCGGCCTGGGCTCGAATGTTATTGCCGTAATCGAACGCTACCGCGCCGGCGCGCTTGAGCGCAACCATCGCGCGAACGTGGTCTGCCATCGACGCGATCGCGCGCGCGATATACCCATCCGGGTTCGTACGGCGAAGAGACGCGGCGTCGGTCAGCGACAGGCCTGCGGGTACGTAGCCATTGAGTGCGTCGTGGGCCGAGGTCTGATCGGTGACGACATCCGCTTTGAATCCGCGACGGGCGAGCTCCGGCAGAATGTCGGCGGCATTCGCCTCGAGCGCAATCGAACGCGCCGTCCTGCTGGCCCGATACCCTTCGATTCGCGCGAGCGCGTCGTCGAGACTCGCCGCGCGCTCGTCGACATACCGGGTGTTGAGCCGTCGCTGAATGCGCTGTGGGTCGACTTCAACGACCAGCGCGATCCCCTCGTTCATGGTGACGGCAAGCGGCTGCGCGCCACCCATGCCGCCGAGACCGGCGGTGACGACGACGCGACCCGAGAGCGTGCCGCCGAAATGATGTCGCGCGAGTTCGGCGAGTGTCTCGTATGTGCCCTGGAGAATGCCCTGCGTGCCGATGTAGATCCAGCTGCCGGCGGTCATCTGTCCGTACATCGTGAGTCCGCGATCTTCGAGGTCGCGGAACGTGTCCCAGTTGGCCCACGCCGGCACGAGCAACGCATTGGCGATGATCACGCGCGGGGACCAGGGGTGCGTACGGAACACGGCGACGGGTTTTCCCGATTGGACGACGAGTGTCTCGTCATGATTCAGTTGCCGAAGACTCTCGACTATCGCGTCGAAGGCGACCCAGTTTCTCGCCGCACGACCGGACCCGCCGTAGACCACGAGATCGTCAGGCCTCTCCGCAACCTCGGGGTCGAGATTGTTCATCAGCATCCTTAGCGCGGCTTCCTGTGGCCATCCTTTGCAGGACAGCACAGAGCCGCGCGGGGCGCTGACGTGGCGACTGACGATGTTCATCTCGGATGACGGTCCGGATTCTTCGCAGATTCGCACGCGGCGAGTCGCGCGCGTGGCGAAGGAAGCAATCTAGAAACGTACGAGCGCGTTGTCAATTTGAAATTGAAAAATTTCTTACTTGACTTCCAACTCGCACGAGGCTTCGAGCGATCCATCGTCGATCATTTTCGAGATCGCTTCGATATCCGGCGACGGCGGACGATCGCCGGCGAGGCGCGGCACGGCCGATCGCACTTTCGCGTGCACGCGTTGCAGCGCGCGCGACGTCGTCAGCGGCGCGAGCAGGTCAATCGCCTGACACGCGCACAAAATTTCGACAGCGATGACGCGCGTCGCGAGTGCGAGCGCGCGCTCGGCCTTGAGCGCGGCGCCCATGCTCATGCTGACGTGGTCTTCACGATTGGCGGAAGTCGGAATCGTGTCCACGCTCGCCGGATGCGCGAGCGTCTTGATTTCAGACGCGAGTGCGGCGGCCGTCACCTGCGCGAGCATGTAGCCCGAATGCAGGCCGCTGTCGGGAGTCAGGAAGGCTGGAAGGTCGCTGAGCGCAGGATCGACCAGCCGATCCGAGCGCCGCTCGCTGATGTTCACCAGCTGCGCCAGCGCGATGACGCAGAGGTCGGCGGCGATGGCCACCGGCGCGCCGTGAAAATTCCCGCCAGAAAGGATCTCGTCGTCGTCGGCAAAGACCATCGGATTGTCGGTCGCTCCGTTGGCCTCGGTGGTCAAGGTGGTGCGGGAAAAACCCAGCGCATCCCGCGCGGCTCCGTGTGTCTGAGCCGCACACCGCAATGAGTATGCATCTTGTACGCGGCCGCAATGCTCGTGCGATTGGTTGATGGCGCTGCCGGCCAGCAGCGCGAAAATATTGGCCGCCGAGACCCGCTGGCCGGCGTGAGGCCTGGCGGCATGAATCCGCGGATCGAAGGGGCGCGTCGATCCGCGCAACGCGTCGATCGACAGCGCCGCCGCAACATCCGCCGCCCGGCTGAGACGTTCCGCTCCCAACGTCGCGAGTGCGGCGACGGCGGTCGATGGTTGTGTGCCGTTGATGAGCGCGAGCCCTTCTTTCGGCATCAGCGTCACCGGGGTCAGCGCCGCCGCCGCGAGCGCATCGCGTCCGGTCATGACACGTGTGTCGTCGCCGACGGTGGCCTCGCCTTCGCCGATCAGGACGAGCGAGAGATGCGCCAGCGGCGCGAGATCGCCACTCGCGCCAACCGAGCCGCGGCTCGGGACTCGCGGGTGCACGCGCCGGTTCAGCATTTCCACCAGCAGATCGAGCGTGCTCCGCCTGATGCCCGAGAATCCTTTGGCGAGCACGTTGGCGCGAAGCGCCATCGACGCGCGGACGGCTCGCGGCGGGAGAAGGTCGCCGACTCCAGCCGCATGGCTGCGAAGGAGATTCAGCTGAAGCGCGCCGAGCGCGTCGCGTGGGATTCGTGTTTCAGCCAGCGCGCCAAAACCGGTGTTGATTCCGTAGACCGCCTCGTCGCCCGTGGCCTTGCGATCGACGACCGCACGAGCCGCATCGATGCGCGCCATTGCCGGCGGCGACAGCGCGACGGATGCGTCGCCATCCGCGATTCGCGCAAGATCGTCGAGCCCAAGCGACTCGCCATCGAGAAGAATCATGAATATTGAGTAGAATACTGCAGGTATGAACATCGCCGTGCTCGGCGCGCAGTGGGGAGACGAGGGCAAGGGCAAGATCGTCGATCTGCTGACGCCTCATTTTTCGATCGTGGCGCGTTATCAAGGTGGACATAACGCCGGTCACACCGTGTATGCCAACGGCCGCAAGTTCGTGCTGCGGCTGCTGCCGTCGGGGATTCTGCACCCCGGCATCTCCTGCGTCATCGGCAACGGCGTCGTCGTCGATCCGCAGGCGCTCTTTGCCGAGATTGACGAGATCGAGAAGGCCGGCATCGCCATCGGCAAGCGACTTCTGATTAGCGACAAGGCGCACCTGATCCTTCCGTATCACCGCGATCTGGATCTGCTCAGCGAAGCCCGACGCGGCGAACGCAAGATCGGGACGACGTCGCGGGGCATCGGTCCCGCGTACGAGGACAAGATCGCCCGCCGTGGCGTGCGCATCGGCGACCTCGCGAATCCCGCGGCGCTGGCCGAGGCGGTGGAGCACAACGTCGCGGCGCGAAATCGCCTCATCGGCGATTCGACGATGGACGCGCGGCAGCTGCTCGACGACCTGGCGAAAGCGTGGGAGCGGATGAAGCCGTGGGTCATCGACGTGTCGGTCTATCTGGATCGCGCGCGCGCCCAGGGGCAGGCCATCATGTTCGAGGGCGCGCAGGGCACACTGCTCGACATCGACCACGGCACGTATCCGTACGTGACGTCATCGAATGCAACGATCGGCGGAGTGTGCACCGGCCTCGGTGTCGGCCCGCGGGCGATTGACGGCGTGCTCGGCGCTGCCAAGGCGTACACGACGCGGGTAGGCGAGGGGCCGCTGCCGACCGAACTGCTCGGTGAGCTCGGCAACCGCCTGCGTGAGAGCGGGCAGGAGTTCGGCGCGGTGACCGGACGCCCGCGCCGGTGCGGCTGGTACGACGCCGTCGCCGTTCGTTATGCCGTGCGCGTCAACGGGCTCAACGCGCTCGCCCTGACGAAGCTGGATGTTCTCGACGGGCTTCCCGAGCTTCAGGTGTGCACCGCCTATCGATGCCGTGGCGCCACGCTCACCGAGATGCCCGGCGATCTGGCGCAGTTGGCGGCGTGCGAGCCGGTGTACGAAACGCTGTCTGGCTGGAGCGCTCCCACCGCAGGCGCGCGACGGTATGCGGATTTGCCGCGAGAGGCGCAGCGCTACGTCGCACGGCTCGAGGAGATCACTGGCGTGCCTGCCGCGATTATCTCGACGGGATCGGCGCGGGAAGACACGATCATTCGCGACGACTCGGTCGTGGGGCAGTGGTTCCCGGCGCAGACGCCGGCGTAAGTCACACAATGGCAGATTGTCGATTGTCGATTGTTGATTGAGCGATGTTCTCGCCCCGGCCATCAACAATCAGCCATCGACAATCAGCAATCCCTAGATCTTTATTTTGAGGACGAATTCGTCGAGCGCCGTGGCGTCGGCATCGGCGAAGTCCACGCCGGCGCGGTAGCGGGGCGAATCGTTGGGCTTGGGGAGCTCGAACTTCGCCCAGGCAATCGCGCCGCGGAAGCGCATGACGAAGTCTTCGTTCGGAATGCTGATTCGAACCTTCTGATTGGGTCGCAGAATCGTCGACGACACCACCTGCACGCCGACCACCGAGAGATCGACAACGCTCGCAGGATTTCCGTCCACCTGAATCTCGACGCCGGGACGGACCTTGTAGCGCGTCGCGCGGCGCGTCCCGTGCCAGTCGAGCGGCCTCGTCGCCGGCTCCGCGGGCGCCACCGCCACGCTGGTCGCTGACGCGGTCGCGGTGTTGGCCGGTTCCGGCGCCGGCTCCACCTTGTTTGGTTTCGCCACCTGTCGCGTGTAGTCGCCCGTGTGCGACATGACGCGCACTTCGGCGTTCGACAGCTGCGGATCCGTCTTGATGCGATTGATCAACGCGGCGCCGCGAGGCGTCGCGGCGAACAGACGTTCGAGGACGATGAGTGAGGGGCGCTGCTCCAGGATCGCCTGGAGCGCTTGAATCGGCTCCGTATCCGCGAACGCGAGGAGTTCCCCTTCGTCGGCCAGACGCTCCTGGAGCGCTGGCATCAGGTTGGTGGCAGCAATCACGACCGCTGGCATCGGTCGAAGTGTATCACGCGCGTGCGCGCTGACCGTGTGCGCCTTCTATAATTGACGAGGAGCGGTGTCACAACCTCGTGCGACGCCCACGCGACGTTCAAGCCACCTGTGACTGCTGCTGCACCGACGCGGATGATGATTCGGGCCGTCCTGTTCGATCTTGACGATACCTTGTTCGATCATCAGGGGTGTGCCCGCGAGGCGCTGGCTGCGGTGCAACGATCGCACGACGTTCTGCGCGCGACTTCGTTCGCGGTGCTCGAGCGCGCGCACGCGGGCTTTCTCGAAGAACTGCATGGCGACGTGATGCTCGGGCGGGTGCCGCTTGAAGAGGCTCGCGTCGAGCGGTTTCGACGGCTGCTCCTGGCTTCCGGCGCCGACGCGAAGCCGGACCTCTCGACCGCCCTCGCGTCAACGTATCGGGAGACGTATCGAGCGAGCCGTCGAGCGGTTGCGGGCGCCGCCGCTCTCATGTCGGCGATCAAACGGCGCGCGCGAATAGGAATCGTGTCGAACAACCTGCTCGAGGAACAGCAGGAGAAGCTTCAGATCTGCGGCCTCGACGTCTTCGTCGATGCGCTGATTGTGTCCGAGGAGGCGCAGGTCTCGAAACCGGATCCGGCAATCTTCCGCGTTGCGCTCGACCGACTGGAAGTCGAGCCTTCACAGGCGGTGATGATCGGAGACTCGTGGCCCGCCGACGTCGAGGGCGCGCGCGCGGCCGGGATCCGCGCGATCTGGTTCAATCCGAACGATGCGCCCGCGCCTGACCGGGGCATCGATGTCCAACAGCTGAAGCACTTCGAGCCGGTGGAGACAGTGGTGAGGATGATTCTTGAACCGCATCGGCATTGATCTCGGCGGCACGAAGATCGAGGTGCTGGTGCTGGACCCGGCCGGCGCGGAATGTTTTCGACGCCGGATTCCGACGCCGCGCGACGACTACGAAGGAACGGTCAGAGCGATGGCGTCGCTCGTCGCTGATGCCGAAGCCGCAACCGGTCCAGGAACGGTCGGCATCGGCATGCCCGGAACGATTTCACCCGCCACCGGTCTCGTCAAGAACGCGAACTCGACCTGGCTGAATGGACGTCCGCTTCGCGACGACGTAATACGAGCGCTCGGACGCAACGTGCGCCTGGCGAACGATGCAAATTGCTTTGCGCTGTCGGAAGCCGTCGACGGCGCAGGAGCCGGCGCGAAGATCGTGTTCGGCGTCATCGTTGGAACCGGAACCGGAGGCGCCATCGTTTCCGACGGTCGGGTGCTGATCGGCGCAAACGCCATCGGCGGCGAATGGGGCCACAACCCGATGCCGTGGCCGGAGCCGGAGGAATGGCCCGGCCCTCCCTGCTACTGCGGACGAACCGGTTGCATCGAGACGTTTCTCTCCGGCCCCGGAATGTCTCGGGAGCACGCGCACGTCACGGGTGAGCAGCTCGACCCGTCTACGATTGCGGCGCGCGCAGCGGCTGGCGACCGGGGTGCCGAATCCACGATGGTGCGCTACGAGCGCAGATTGGCCCGCGCGCTCGCCTCGATCATCAATGTCGTGGATCCCGATGTAGTCGTGCTCGGCGGCGGGCTGTCGAACGTCAGTCGCTTGTACGAGCGAGTGCCGTCGCTCTGGACACGCTACGTCTTTTCCGACCGCGTGGTCACCCGCCTGATGCCGGCCCGATTTGGCGACTCCAGTGGCGTTCGCGGCGCCGCACGGCTGAGCAGCCCCTAGCCGCGAGCCGCGAGTCGTACGATTACACCCCTCGCATCACGTCGTCGAGCTTGTCTTTCGTGATGCGGAAATGTGATGCGGTCCAGACGGGGCGGCCGTCGCGGAGGAGGATTGCCTGGGGGGTCTCGTGACGGACTCCGAGGCGGGTGGCCGCTTCATTCGACAGGTGGCGATGGCTCTGAACGGTGATCACTTTGTACGCTGCAGCGCCTTTGAAGTCACCGACGTGTGCGTGGAGCTCATCGAGCGCTTCGCAGCTGATTCCGCACGTACGGCTGTGTTTGAAGAGGAGGACCGGACGTTCCCGCGACTCCGCAATGGCGTCGTCGAGCTCGTCAATGTGTGACAGTGGATGCAGGGTCGACATAGAGAACTTTCTATTTTACCCTGCCCGGCCGGTCGGCGCGAAACGAATCAGGAGGGTGCCTGATGCGAGCGGGTGTGGAACCCGGCTGCCTCGAGTTCATGACGCACGTCGGCAAACGCCGCCTTCGCCTCATCGCTGAGCGGCAGAGCGCCTCGACTGATGAGGCGATCGACATTGAACATGCGGAAGCGAATGCCTTCCATGTGAAATGCCCGAATGGCGAGCTTGAGCGCCGCACACTCGTCGAGCATGGAATCGCGGGGGGCGCTCTGCGGCTGGCTCTGGAGACTCGCCACAAAACGCTGGAGACTGTCCTCGGCAGCTTTCCGATGGTCTGTATTGGTCGTCATGGTTCGCGAGTCAAATGGTAATTTGAACGCGAATGACCCTGCAAGCGGGGAGATTCAACCCACGTGTCAGACGGGCCTCACCCGTGGTCTAATTCTTCAGTGACCTCGAATACCACCGAACCTCCTGCGCATCCGACCGGACGCGCCCGCATGGAACCTCCGGATATCAGCGAGAAAGGAGGGCTCAAGGACGGCCGGCCGCAGCGCTCCGATCGGCGGCTGTTCATGCAGTTGCTGGCGTTCGGCGACTGTTCGGATTCGTCGGCCATCGCGGGTCACCTCGACGGCTGTGCCGACGCGGTGGTCGTCTATGAAGACCTGCACGATCCTCATGGGATTGCGGTGCTGACGGTGAGCGAAGATCCGAACGTCTTCTTGAGCCGGGTGCGGCCGCGTCTGACGACTGGCCCGATGGCGGGGCTCACGCTGAAGCCGCAATACACGATGGTCGGCCGCACGTATTCACTCGGGTATGAACCCGATCTTCGTGACGCGCTGCTCGAACGCCCGATGCGCACGATCGCCAATCCGGATTGGGGCTGGGCGATCTGGTATCCGCTGCGGCGGAGTGGTGCGTTCGCACAGTTGCCAGTGGAACAGCAGCGCACGATTCTCGCCGAGCATGGTCAAATCGGGATGCAGTTCGGCGCCGCGGACTACGTGCACGATGTCCGCCTTGCCTGTCACGGTCTCGATCGTGACGACAATGACTTCGTCATTGGACTGATTGGCAAGGATCTCTATCCACTCTCCGCGATTGTTCAGGTGATGAGAAAGACTCAGCAGACGGCCCTGTATCTCGATCGGCTCGGCCCGTTTTTCGTAGGACGCAAGCTTTAATCATTCCGAGGGGCTTCGCCCCTCGGACTCTCGCCTACACTCTCGCTCGCGACCCCTTAGCCCCCGCTCCGCTCGCATGGGCGCGCTCGCGCGCCCCGGCGTCCAGGGAGCTGGTCCCCGGCTTGCACGGTTGCGCCGCATGAGCACTGGTGAAATTCCCCGCCGGCCATTTGGGCGCCACCCTGATCAGGTGTCCGCTCTCGGACTCGGCGGCTACCACGTTGGATTGATTCCGACCGAGCGCGAAGCGATCAAACTCGTCCACACCGCAATTGATGCCGGCGTCACCTTTCTCGACAACGCGTGGGAATACCACGACGGCAAGAGCGAAGTGCGGATGGGGAAGGCGATCAAGGATCGTCGCCAGCGCGTTTTCCTGATGACCAAAGTCTGCACGCACGGCCGCGACGCGAAGACGGCGATGCGACAGCTCGAACAATCCCTGCGTCGACTGAAAACGGATTACCTCGACCTCTGGCAGATTCACGAGTGTGCCTACTACAACGATCCGGAGCGTCATTTTGCCAGAGGTGGAGTCGTGGAGGCGCTCGAACGGGCCAAGCGGCAGGGCAAGGTTCGATACGTCGGCTTCACGGGCCACAAAGACCCGGAAATCCACCTCGAAATGCTGTCGTACAAGTTCCCCTTTGATAGTTGCCAGATGCCGCTGAACGGGTTCGACGCGTCATTCAGAAGCTTCGAGCAGCTCGTGCTTCCTGAAGTGCGCAAACAGGGTATCGCGCCGCTCGGGATGAAAAGCTTCGGCGCCGGTCAGGCGGTCAAGCACAAAGCGGTGACGCCGGCTGACGCGCTGCGGTACGCGATGAGTTTGCCCGTAACGACAACCATCAGCGGTATGGACTCACTACGCGTGCTGCGACAGAACCTGAAGGTCGCTCAGGGATTCACGCCGATGACCGCACAGCAGATGCGGGCGTATCGCGCGCGGGCCGCCGACCTTGCAGCCGATGGGCGTTACGAGCTCTACAAGACGACGGCGCAGCACGACGGCGTCGAAGGTCGCGAGCAGCATGGGTTCCCGTCTGAAGAGGAATTGGCAGGGTAGGGCGGAAGTTTTTGAAAGTCAGAAGTTAAAAGTTAAAAGTCAAAAGTACGGACCTAGCGGCCCAGCGAAGAGAACGCTTGGGTCGCGCGCTTAGACAAACGTTGGCGCGTTTTCCAATAGTCTCGCCAGGGATCCTCCCGTAGCTTCTTCAATCGTCGCTCGACGGTAAGCACGTTCCACGTTGCCGGCTTGAGTGACGCGGTCACTTCAGCCCACCGAAGCGGCACCGACACCGGCGCTCGATCGCGCGCTCGGGCCGAGAACGCCGCTATAGAAGTGTTGGTCCGATTGTTTCGAAGGTAGTCCAACAGGATCTTTTGCTCCCGTCCCGCCTTGGCAAACGTCGTCGTGTAGCGAGAAGGATCGTGGCGCTCGATTGCCTCAGCGAGCGCGCGGGAGAATTCGAGACACTCACGCCAGTCAGCTCGTGGCACGAGCGGGACGACGACGTGCAGCCCTCGTCCCCCGGTTGTTTTGGGAAAGCTGTCGAGCTCGACGGTTTCGAGCATGCGGCGAACGAGTCGGGCACTTTCGGCGACCTGCTTCGACGTGACTTGCTCGCCAGGGTCGATATCGAACACGATTCGATCCGGGCGTTCGACGTTATCGATCCGGCTGTTCCATGTATGGATTTCGAGCACATCCATCTGCACGAGAGACACAACCGCGTCGACGGTGTCGGCGATGAGGTAATCACCAACCTTGGTTTTCTCCTGGATGGATACGCGGCGAAGCGCGGACGGCGCCCAGACTTTCGAGTGCTTCATGAAAAAGCACTCGCCCTCGAGGCCCTCGGGACAGCGGACGAGCGTCAGCGGCCGGCCGCGCAGGTGAGGAAGGATCCAGTCGGCGATTCGCTCGTAGAAACGCGCGAGATCCACCTTCGTCAATCGGGCATCCGGAAACATCACCCGGTCGGGATGGCTCACGCTGACGCCGGCAACGTCGGCTCGATTCACCACTTCACGAATTCACCACTTCCGGCGGGTGTTTGTCTTCGACTCGCTCGTCCCAGACGTCGGCCTGCGCAATCGCTCGAATGTCCGGATGCTGCCGCACTTTTCGAATGAGTTCTCCGCGGGGACTATGGAACCCCCACTCGCTGACATCAATCGCAAAACTGAAACGCGAGATGAGCGGCCCCTTCGTGGAATCGAGGTCCTCGTCGTTGCGACCGATCTCGGCCCGCGCGCGTTCGAGGAGACGTTCCGGCACCCAGCTCGGAATGTTGGATCGGTATCCGGGATAGACGTAGCCGAACATCAAGACCTGCGACAGCAGCAGCGGCCAGTGGTCGCCGACTCGAGTGACGAGACGTTCCCAATCGAGCGCGTCACCGCAGCACAGCATCAAGTGGACGATGTCGGACATATCGTGACGGTGACGTTCGCTGATGAACAGGCGGTGCCAGATCAGCTCTTCCGGCGGCGCGATTCGCACCGGACAGGCCGCGAGGATTCCCGGCCGACTGTGTTGAATCCACGCGTCGTCAATCAGTGCGACGCCGTTGCCCATTCCATAGATCAGGTCGATGAAGTGATCGCCCATGGTCGCTTTCGCGAGCCAGTGCGTGTCTTCCAGCCGCGTGACGAAGCCGGCGGCTCTCAGAGCGCGAGCCGCGGCAATCACTGACGACGGCTCGAAGAACAAATCGAGGTCTTTGGTCTTCCGGTAGATGCCGGTGTGCTCGTAGATCGCGTACGCGCCGGCCACCACGTAACGAAGGTCTGCGGCGTTGACCGCTTCGAGCGCCTTCCGGTAGACCTCCCGCTCCTTGTCAGGAATCCAGAAATCGCCGTGAGTCAGGGACTTTCGCTCTTCCGGCGTCAGGCGCGTGGGGCGTCCTCGCAGGTTGGGCATCCTCCTCGTCTCCCTCCGCTTTCTTTCCGGCTCTGCAATGGGCAGGACCGACGAGATACCAGCAACATGTGATCCACGTTTCGAGCCTCGAGGGCGCGGCGTTGGAGAAAACCGGCGGTGCAGGTAAAATCTGACTCGCTTCATGTTCAAAGGGCTTTGGGGCCTTCGCTGGCGGAGCGCCAGCGATCCCCTTCGTGCGGCGCTGGGCAACCTCGAGCGCGAGGTCATGGATGTCGTCTGGTCCGACGGCGAGAGCACGGTTCGACACGTTCAGGCCGCGCTCGCACGCCCCGTCGCCTACACGACCGTCATGACCACCCTCGATCGCCTGTTCAAAAAGGGTTTTGTGGCGCGGACACGGGTGGGCCGGGCGTTCGTCTATCGAGCCGTGCAGACTCGCGAGCAAACGGAGGCGGCGGTTGCGAGCGGGATGGTGTCGGGCCTCTTGTCAGCCGGGGCGAGGGTTCCGATCTTGTCGAACCTGGTTGATGCCGTTGGCAGCCAGGACGATGGCGCAGCGCTGCTGGACACGCTCGAGGAAATGGTGCGTGACAAGCGGCGCCGGCTGGAGCAGGAAGACCAGGAGAGGGGTGACGCGAAGTCATGACCGAGCTGGTCGCGCGATCCATCGTCCTGTCGCTTGCGTGGTTCGCCGGCGTGAATGTGATGGCGTCCGCTGTGGCGGCGCTGGCGGCGATTGGTGTGCGCAAGGTCGACACGATCGGGCGGCCGCGGCTCCTGCTGGCAATTCGCCTCTTTCCGTCGGCCGTTTCGCTCGTCTTCGTCGGAGCGATGTTCATGCCGTCGCACCTGGCCCTCGAGCCTCGCGACACGACTGAAACCTTTGGCGTCGTGTTGCTGGGCCTCGCCGGCGCGGGAGCCCTGGTGCTTGGCCGGAGTGTTCTCCGCGCGATTTCACTTGGGTTCGTGAGCCGGCGTTCACAGTTCAGCACGCGGCGCCAGGCGGTGGATTTTCCTGGTGTCCACGAGGTTGAAGACCTGCCGGGCGTCTCGTTGGCGGGCATCCTCAACCCGCAGATTCTCGTCGGTCCCCGGGTGATCGCGGAATTGTCGCGACCCGAACTCGACGTGGCCATCGCCCACGAAGCGGCGCACCGCGACGAGCTCGACAACATCTCGCGATGGTGCATGATTTGCGCGCCGGATCTCCTGAGTGGCTCAACCGTCGCCAATCAGCTTGAAGAGGACTGGCACGCGGCGGCCGAGTCTCGGGCCGATGCGAGAGCGACCCGGGGAGACACGACTCGCGCAGCGGATCTGGCGTCGGCATTAATAAAGGTGGCGCGGCTGTCGGCGGGGTGGGCGGGGCGACTTCCGGCTCCGGCATGGAGCCGACTGAATGATTGTGCTCTCCTTGAACTCCGAGTGCGCCGATTGGTCAACGGTCTCGCCGCGGCGGAGCCGCGAGGAAATCGGTTTCGCGTCGCTGCGGTCACTCTGGGCGTCCTCGTAGTCGCAGTGCCCTTGCTGGCCCAACCCCTCCATCGAGCAACCGAAGCGCTCGTCGCATTCCTGCCCTGATTCCCGGCACCTACGACCACTGGTAGTAGTTCGTCAGTTGCGGTCAGATCTTCTGATCAGCTGCAGAATCAGTGTGTTTTGTCATCCGAAGGTACCGACAATCATTTGGGAGACGTCAACCAGAATCGGACTAATTCGGGCGAGTGGCTCCGTGTCGCCGGCATGACCAAGCGATATGGCGATCTGGCCGCGCTCGATGGCGTCGGGTTTTCGATTCGCCGCGGTGAGATTCTCGGGTTGATCGGCCCGAACGGCGCCGGAAAAACGACGTTGTTCGAGTGTATGGCGGGACTCCTGCCGCCCACGGCTGGTGAGCTGTTGCTCTCCGGAAATCCGTTATCGGCACGCACGCGGCGCAGCACGTTGTTTTACCTGCCGGACGCCGTGGCGCCATGGCCCGCCCAGACGGTTCGGTGGGCTCTTGATTTCGCGGTTGGCTTTCTCGGCGCGCGGGGAGATCGGCTCGATGGGGTCATCGAGGGGTTGGCCATCCGACCGCTTCTCGGAGCCGCGATCGGTACATTGTCAAAAGGCCAGCGCAAGCGTGTCCTGCTCGCGATCGGATTGCTCACCTCGCAGCCGCTCCTGCTCTCGGACGAACCGTTCGAGGGGCTCGACTTGCGACAAAGTCGTGAGGTTGCCGCAACGCTTCGCCAACACGCGCAGGACGGGCGCACGCTGTTTCTGTCGATACATCAGATCGCCGACGCCGCGAGGATCTGTGATCGGTTTGTTCTCCTGAGCGCCGGCAAGATATGCGGCGAAGGCACACTCGCCGAGCTGACCGACGTGGTGCGGTCGTCACGCGCTGTCTCGGCGGCAAACCTGGAAGAGGTTTTTCTTGCGCTTACCTAAGCCGGCCTGGTGGTGGTTGCTCGAGAAGGAAGCGCGTGAACTCCTCGCGTCGCGAGCATGGTGGGTTTTGCTCGTGGTGATGGGGCCTCTCGTGGGGTTTGCATTCATCGGCTCGGTGCGAACCTACGCCGAGGCGAGCGGTCTCGGCGGAACAGCGGCAGGGGTTGGCGAAGCGTTTTCTCCGCTGATCGGGATCTGGGCGCCGACGTTCAGCGCGTGCGAGCTCGCCGCCGTTTTTCTGTTGCCGTTCGTCGGAATTCGACTGGTTGCCGGCGATCGTCAGAGCGGCGGCTTGAAGCTGGAGTCCCAACAGTCGCTGCCGCCGATCGCGCGGGTTGCGGCGAAAGCGCTGGTCCTCATCGCCGGCTGGATCATTGCGTCGGGTCCCGTTGCCGCGGCCATTGTGCTCTGGCGCAGCTATGGCGGCAGCATTTATTGGCCTGAGATATTAACGGTTGGCGCCGGTCATCTGATGAACGCCGGTCTGACGATCGCACTAGCGGCGGCAACGGCGTTGCTGACCGAGCATCCGTCCACGGCGGCGATTCTCACGCTCAGCGTGACGGTGGGGACCTGGATCCTGAGTTTCGTCGCAGCGGTCCAGGGAGGAGTCTGGGAGCGGCTCGCGCGGTACACGCCGACGGCGATGGTCGCGGAATTTCAGCACGGACTGATTCGGCTCGATGTCGTCATCGCCGCGACGGCGTTGATCGCGCTGGGACTTGGTTGGGCGGCGATCTGGCTCCGACTCGGCGTGCCGGTTGTACGGCGAGTGGGCGAATCGACGGCGCTCGCGGTGGCAGCGATCGTTGTGATTGCTGCCGGCACCACCGCGACGAAAAGCTGGGATGTCTCGGAAAGCCGAGCGAACTCGTTCCCGCTGGCCGACGAACGCGCGCTGCAGACAATCGACGGGCCGATCAGTATCGAGGCTCACCTCGCGCCGGAAGATCCAAGGCGGGTGGACCTCGAACGCCACGTTCTTGGAAAGCTGCGCCGCATCAGGCCGGACGTTCAGGTTCGATACGTGTCGGCAACCTCGATCGGCCTCTTCGAACAGACAAGCGCCGGGTACGGCGAGATCTGGTACGACATCGGCGGACGGAAGGCCACGGGCCGATCGGTCACCGCGGAAGCCGTGCTCGAGACGCTCTATTCGATTGGCGGCGTGACGTCGCCGGCTCTCGACGATGAGTCAGTCTTTCGTGGCCATCCGCTCGTCACCCATGCGCCTGCGGCAGCGACCGTGTTCTACCTGCTCTGGCCCGCCTTGGTCATCAGCGCAGGCATCGTGGTGAAGGGATAAGAAGTTAAAAGTTGAAAGTTAAAAGGTAGAAGTCAAAAGGGAAAACCTTAAGAAAGGATCGCGATGTTGAGGAGGTCAGCTGCCACGGCTCTCGCTGTCGGACTGGCAATCACCGGTGTGCTCGGCGCCGACGTGAAAGTCGACTTGAGCAAGGAAACCGTCGGCAAGCCGCCGGCGACGTTCGAACCGATGGTCGGAACGTGGATCGTCCAACAGGACGGCGCAGACAAGGTCATCGGTGTCGATGGGCGGCCGTGGGTCGCCAGCAAGGACAACCCGACGAAACTCTTGATCGAGAGCGCGCGGCGGCTGTACGGCACCAGCAACGAGGAGCTGATGGACAACGCGAAGCAGTTCGCGTACTACCCGGTCGCGGTCCTGAAGAGCGTCACCAACTTCTCGAACGGCGCGATCAGCATGAAGTTCAAGACCATCGCCGGCGACTCCGACCGGGCCTCGGGCATCCTCTTCAACGTGAAGCCGAACGGCGACTGGCTGGCGGTCCGTTACAACGACACCGAGAACAACGTCGCGTTCTGGGAGTTCCACAACGGCATTCGGCGCAATCTCCGGTTCAGCGATCGCACGAAACCGTTCATGCTCGATCGCGCCGCGTGGCATGAACTGAAACTCGTCGTTGAAGAAGCGAACCTCAAGGCGTATCTCGACGGCGCCCTGGCGCTCGAGTACACGCTGGGCAGCGCGCCCGGCCCTGGCCGCAACGGCGCGCCGCCGAATCCGGATCTGTTCCCCGAGAACAATGCCGTGTTGCGGCCGCCGGTCGCCGGAAAGGTCGGCCTCTGGGCAAAAACCGACAGCACCAGTTACTTCAAGGACTACGTCGTCCTTTCCAAATAGGAGCACATGCTGAAGATCGCTTGGCTGATTAGCGCGTTCGGACTCCTCGCCGCGCCTGCGTTCGCGCAGTCGCCCAATACGTCGACGGTCGTGGTGGTCGTGACCGATCAGTCGGGCGCAGTCGTCAGTGGCGCGAAGGTGGCGGTGACGAACGGTCAGACCGGAGCCGGGCGGGAGTCGACGAGCGGCGCTGACGGGAGCGCGACCTTTCCAGCGCTTTCTTTGACCGGTCACTATACGGTGACCGTGGCGAAGCAGGGGTTCGCGACGGAGGAGCGCAAAGACATCAGCCTGCGTGCCGGCGAAACTGCGACACTGCGGGTGAAACTGGTGGTGGGATCCGAGAAGTCGGAGGTCACGGTCTACGGGACGAATTCCGGCGTGCGCGCCGACGCGCAGATCGGAGCCCGCATTGACGGTCAGGCCATCGACGATACCCCGATCCTAGGGCGAAAAATCACGACGCTGCCGCTCTTCAACTCTGCGTTCCGCCAGGGGAAGGGCACGGGCGATCTGTTTGTGAACGCCACCTACTTCATCACGGGATCGGGTAGCCGTCGCACGACGACGTTCATGCTCGACGGCGCCAGCAACGACGAGAGTTGGGGTCGGCAGACGATGATTGCCACGGTCCCTGTAGGAGCGGTTCAGGAGGTGTCGTTGCTGTCGAACGCGTTCTCGGCCGAGTTCGGCTGGACGGCCGGCCCGGCATTCAACATTGTCACCAAGTCCGGCACCAACGCACTGCACGGCGAAGGCCTCTACCTCGTGCGTCCGCGAGGTACGCAGGCGACGCAATTCTCGACGAAGGGCTACTGTGCGCCGTCGGTCTCGACCTGCGTTACGCCGAGTACACTGACCGCCATCAACCCGGCGGATCTTCCCGACGTGCTGGATCAGTTCTCGGGCTCCATCGGTGGGCCGATCGTCAAGGACAAGACATTTTTCTTCCTCACCTCCGACTACACGATGCAGGATCGGACGACATACCTGTCGCCCACGTTGCCCTCGTTCGTCCTCCCGCCAGACGGCAGCCTGAGTTATGTCGGTCATTATCGGCAGGGGCTCGTCAACGGGCGGCTGGATCACAAACTCACGCCCACTCAGACGGTGATGTGGCGCGTGAACGTCGACCACATGTACGACACCAATCCAAACGACGCGGTGGTTGGCACGAGCGCACCAACAGTCGCTCGCCGCTACACCAGGAAGTCGTGGACCACGCAGGTCAACCACACCACCGTCTTGAGCGGAAACCTGCTCAACGAAGCGCGAGTCGCCTACCTGCATGGCGATCCGGTGACGCTCTGGGAGTCGCAGGACCTGTCCACAACCTACACTCGCGGCGGCTCCGTCCCGTTCACGATTGGCGAGTCCCGTTCGGCCGATCTCTGGGGGCACCAACTCCAGATCGCCGACACGCTGTCGTGGTCTCGCGGCCCGCACAACCTGAGGTTCGGCGGCAGCCTCACGCGTCACACGAGCGGCGGCTTCGGCAGCGAGCCAGGCACGGCAATCCTGGGCACGTTCACGTTCCTCAGCACCACCACCGCGCCGTTCGATCAACTGACGCTCGCTGACGTGCAGCAATACTCTGAACCGGTGAGTTATGGCGTTACCGACTACGAACTGAAGCAATGGATGACCGTCGGGTTCGTGCAGGACAGCATGCGGCTGAGCGATCAGTTCACGGTCGACGCCGGTCTGCGCTACGACCGTCAGACGTTGACCGACGCGACGAAGAACTTCGCACCCCGGCTCGGCTTCAGCTGGCACCCCAACAACGATCCGCGCACCGTCGTCCGTGGCGGCTACGCGATGTACTACACGCAGATCCGGTCGAACGCGATCGCCAGCGCGCTAACCGGCGGGCTTGACGGTCTCGTCACCTACACGGCGACGCCGGGCCAGACCGGGTTCCCGACGTGTCTGACGTGTGTACCGTTGAGGCTCGATCCGCGGACGCTTCCGGTGTCGCAGCAGCCGGCCCGAAACATCACCATCCGTGCAGGGGATCGCGATTTCTACAAATCGCAGTTCGCGACGTACGGATTGAACTTCGATTTGCTGCCGAACTATCCAGACGAGTTTGTGAATCCGCGAAGCCAGGTGACATCAATTGGCGCCGAGCGCGAAATCAGGCCGGGATTATTCGCCGGCGCGGACTACGTGCATCAGCACTGGACCAACCTCGATCGCAGCGTCGACCTGAACGCGCCAACTCCATTCGACCGCACGGCGCCGGGGCAAACGAGGTCCGTCGCCGCTGCCAACGCGACGCGGCCGATCGTTCCGGTGAACGGCGGTGTGCGCAATGTCAACGTGCTGATGAACCTCGGCACTGCTGACTATGACGGGCTGCAGACGCAGGTCACGTATCGGGGGAATGAAAAAATGTACGCGGCCGTCAGCTACACATTGTCAAAAGCGACGAACACAGCCGAGCCGGACGGAAACGGCATCAATCCGAACGATTCCAACATCGCTCGTCTCGGCGAGGAAGAGCGGGGGCCGAGCGTCGTGGACCAGCGGCATCGGGCCGTGGTCACGTTCAGCTACCAGTTGCCGTACTCGATTACAGCGGGAACGGTGTCCCAGTTTGCCTCGTCGCGTCCTTTCAACGCCACGACCGGGATCGACAACAACGGTGACGGCGCCAACAACGACCGCCCCGTCGTCGACGGCAGCGTGATCAGCAAATCGGCGTTTCGCGGAACACGGACGGCCGAGGTATCGATCTTCGGCGAAGGGCGTCTGAAGCTTCAGCGCGGAGCCATCCTGTTGCGGGTGGAAGCATTCAACCTGTTCAACCACGCCAATCTGCTTGGACGGGCGCAGACGACGTATGGGGATACCGGCACTGCGAATCCCACGTTCGGTCAGCTCGTCGCGGTGGGCACGGCAACCAATGCGCTTCCGAGCCTCGCCAACATCGATCAGCCGCGCATGGCGCAGTTCCAGGTCAGATACCAGTTCTGAAGAATCGGTGACTTGGCGAATTGGTGAATTGGTGAATTGGTGAATTGGCATCGCGCGGCTACCGCCGCGCTCTCAGAGCACGCGCGGTAGCGCGTGCGAAGCCTCATTCGCCAAGCAAGTCACCAATTCACCAATTCATCCAGCGTTCATTTGTGTTCTGGACGATTGAAATACAATCGTCCCCGTGTCGTTGCTGCATCTAGGGGCTCTGCTGATTGCCGCCACCATGGGGCGCGATCAGGGACCAGCCCCTTCATCTCCGCTGACGCTCCAATCGGCCATCGCGACCGCCGAGGAACATAACCGCACCCTGATGGCTGCGCGCCTAGGCCGCGCAGCGGACCTGGCGGGGATCGACGTGGCGAAGGAGCGGCCAAATCCCGAAGCGTCATTCGAAGCCGGACGCGATACTCCTCACGAAGCGTTCAGTATCGGCGTGCCACTCGAGTTTGGCGGGAAGCGTGCGCGGCGGATCGACGTCGCGAATGCGACCCTGGCTCGAACCGACGCGGAGATTGCGGTCCAGGTGCTCGACGTCCGTCGCTCGGTACGCATGGCCTACTTCGAGCTCGTCGCCGCCGCCAACCGCGTCGAGGTCACGACCGAGCTTCGCGGATTCGCGGAGCGGACGCGCAACGCCGCGCGCGATCGGTTCCAATCCGGTGCCGCGCCCCGACTCGAGGCCGTCCAGGCCGAGCTTGCGCTGGCGCAGGCGGACAACGAACAAGAGGCCGCGCGCGGACGTCTCGATGCCGCGCGAGCGGAATTGAATACGCTCCTGGGGATAGCGCCGGAAGCGCCCGCCAGCCCATCGGACGGCTTTGATGTCGGAGCCCTCCCGGCCGACCTCGCATCCGCCGTGGGTGCTAGCCCCGAGATCGTCGCGATCGATCGGCAAATCGACGAAGCGCTGGCGCGCGAGCGGCTGGCGCATGCGATGCGCACACCCGATTCGACGATCTCCGGCGGTGTGCTCTTCGATTCCCCGCCGGATTTCACGTACGGGTGGAAGGCCGGCGTCGCGGTTACGTTGCCGATCTTCACGACACATACAGCCGGTGTTCGCGTGGAAACGGCGCACGTCGCTCAGCTCCGAGCGCAGCGTGAAGCGCGTCTGATGGAGCTGACGGGGCAGGCGACGGCGGCCACGGCGCGGGCCCGAGCTGCACGGCAGCGCTACCTTCGGTATCGCGACGAGATCGTGCCGCAGCTGTCCACGATGGAGACGATGGCCGAGGATTCGTATCGTTCGGGTCAAACAGGGCTCGCGGCGTTTCTGCAGGCGATGCAGGCGGCCCGCGAAGTGCGCCTGCTCGCGACCGACGCCGGTCTCGAGTATCAGTCGGCGCTTGCGGATCTGGAGCGTGCGCTGGGAGGACCGATTCGATGAGGTATCGCGCGGTACTGACAATCGCGACCGCTCTGGCAATGTGCGCGTGCCATCGTGATGCGCCCGAGGAGACCGAGACGGAGACAGCCGTCGCCGTTCAGATAGAGCCGGCGCGCAGCGGCCCGATCCGCGAAGTGATTGCGGCCAGCGGAGTCGTGACCGCGGCGCCGGGCGCCGAGCTCGTGGTTACCGCTCCAGAAGGCGCTCGCATCGTCGAGCTGCCGCACGCCGAAGGCGACCGGGTGAAGCCAGGCGATCTGCTGGTGCGGTTTGACATCCCGTCGCTCACCGCGGGGGCCGCGTCGAGCAAGGCCGCGATCGAGCAGGCCCAGGCGCACGTGGAGAACGCCAAGGCCGCGACCGCTCGAGTGCAGGGGCTGTTCGAACGAGGTGTCGCTGCGCGGAAAGAAGTGGAAGATGCCGAGCGGGACCTGCGTGAGGCGACGGCTGCATTGGCGCAGGCCCAGAGCGCAAGCGGGGCCGCCAATGCGCTTGCGGATCGAACCATCGTGCGCGCGACGTTCGCCGGCGTCATCGCCAAGCGGACACACAATCCAGGCGACCTCGTGGAACCTGGTCCTGCCGATCCGATCCTTCGTGTGATCGATCCGTCCCGGCTCGAGATTACGGCCGCGGTCCCTGTCGCCGCACTGACGCGCATCATCGCCGGTGCGCCAGTGCACATCACCGCACCCGGCAGCGACGAACCGATCGAAGGCTCAGTGATTGCGAGACCGGCTGCGGTCGACGCCGGTAGCGTGACCGGCGCCGTCCGTCTCCGACCGGCATCGGTCTCGAACCTCACGGCGGGCATGTCAGTGCAGGTCGAGATTCTCGGTCCCGAACATAATGCCGTCGCCCTGGTGCCGCCGGCGGCAGTCGTCCATGACGGCGAGTCGGCAATCGTCATGACCGTCGGCGCCGACTCGAAAGCGCATCGCAACGAAGTCGAGGTCGGAACGGTCACTCCTGAAGCGGCGGAGATCCGAAAAGGGATCAAACCCGGCGACAAGGTTATCGTTCGCGGACAAAACGGCCTGCCCGACGGCGCAGCGGTGACGGTCGGGTCATGAGCCTTGCCGATCAGGTCGATCGCCACGGCCGCGCCATCATTCTGTCGGTAACGCTGCTGGCCGCCGCGGGGCTCATTGCCGGCGCGGGTCTGCCGAGCAGCATCTACCCGCGCCTCGAGTTCCCACGAGTCGTGATCATCGGACACAGCGGCACGCTGCCAGCGCGGACGATGATGCTGTCGGTGACCAGGCCGCTCGAACAGGCAGTGATGGAGGTCCCCGGCATCCGTCGTGTCCGCTCGACAACGTTCCGCGGCGCGACCGAGATCTCCGCGCAGTTCGAACCGTCGTCCGACATGGTCGTCGCGTTGCAGCAGGTCCAGGGAAAAATCGACGATGCCCGCACCTCGCTTCCGGCCGACACCGATCTGATCGTCGAACGCCTGACCCCTGCGGCGTTCCCGATGTACATCCTCAACCTGACCGGACCGCTGTCGTCCGCCGAGTTGCATGACTACGCCTTCTACGTGATGCGGCCGCGGCTTGCGCGGGTGGCCGGTGCGGGGCAGGTCGCGGTCAGCGCGAGCGACACCCGCGAAATCCAGGTCGTCACCGATCCGGCGCGACTCCTCGCCGCAGGGCTCACCGTCCACGACGTCGCCGAACGGCTGAGGGCGGCCAACTCGCTTGCGCCCGTCGGCCGATATTCGTCGGGCGGTGTGCAGCAGCTGCTGCTCGCGTCCGGCTTGTGGTCATCGGTCGATCAGATTGCGGACACGCCGATTTCCGTGCGGCCCGACGGCGTGCTGCGCATCAAAGATGTCGGGGAGGTGTTTCCGGGCGCGCCGGATCGCACCGGTCTGATCACCGGCAACGGACGCGATGCGGCTAGCATCAGCGTGTCGCAGCAGGTCGGCGCGAACATCCTCGATATCGAGGTCGGCGTGCAGGAAGCAGTCGACGAGCTCGCCCGCGCGTTGCCGGCTGGCCTGCACATCACGAAGGTCTACGACCTTGCGGAATTCGTGCGGGCGGCGATTGCAAACGTTCGCGACGCCATCCTGATCGGCGGGTTCCTCGCGGTCGTCATCCTCTTGCTCTTCCTCCGGGACTGGCGCCTGACGCTCGTGGCGTCGATCACCCTGCCTCTGGCCGTCCTGATCACATTCGTCGTCATGCGGCTTTTCGGCGAGTCGATCAATCTGATGTCGATGGGTGGCCTCGCGGTTGCGATCGGCCTCGTGATCGACGACGCCGTCGTGGTTGTGGAAGGTATCCATCGCCGGGTACAGGAAGGATCGGCCACACCGGTAGCCGACGCCGTTCACGACCTGACCGGTCCCGTCGTGAGTTCCACGCTAACCACGGTCGTCGTATTTGCGCCACTGGGACTGTTGTCGGGTGTCGTCGGACAGTTTTTCCGGGCGTTGTCGCTCACGTTGTCCGCCGCGGTGTTGGCTTCGCTCGTGCTGGCGCTGACGTTGATCCCGTTGCTGTCGCGGTGGGGGACCAAGAGCGATCGCGCGAACGCCCACGCCGGTGGCCGTCTGGACGACGTCTACGCCCGAACTCTGAAGCCGATGATCGCCAGACCCATTCTGGCCCTGGCACTTGCGGCCGTACTCGCGATTGCCGGAGGAGCGCTGTATTTTTCCGTGGGCAGCGGATTCCTTCCACGCGCAGACGAAGGTGGATTTGTCGTCGATTACCGGACACCCGCCGGCACGGCGCTCGAGGAGACCGATCGTCAGTTGAGGAAGGTGGAAGAAGTCCTGCTGAAGATTCCCGAAGTCGCGGCGATCCAGCGGCGCACCGGTTCGGAGCTCGGGTTGTTCGCAACGCCGCAGAACAGCGGTGACGTGCTGGTGAGGCTGAAGTCGCGCAATCAGCGCGATCGATCGTCAGAGGAAATCATCAGCGACCTTCGAGATGCGCTCGCCAAAGCCGCGCCCGGCATGGAGATCGAGTTCGTTCAGCTACTGCAGGACATGCTCGGCGACCTTGAAGGGAATCCGACGCCGATCGAAGTGAAGATCTTCGGTGACGATGCGAACGTTCTGGCTGAGCTCGGCGAGAAGGTCGAGGCGATGCTCGGAAAGGTAGAGGGACTGGTCGACATCGTTGGCGTGCAGAGCGGGAACCCGGAGGTCACCTGGCAAATCGATCCAACCGCGGCCGGCCGGCTTGGATTGACGGTGTCGGACGTATCGCGGCAAATCAGTGCCGCCTGGCTGGGGGAGGTTGCCACCGATTACCTCGCGTTCGACCGCGACATCCCAGTCCGCGTCCGGTATCCCGACGCGATCCGTTTCGATCAGGGACGTCTTGGCGAGACGGTGGTTCGCGGCGCTGAGAATAAAACCGCGCCAATTTCAGCGCTGGCGACCGTGGTGCCTGCTGCCGGACAGACGGTTCTCATGCGCGAGAACCTTCGCCAGATGGTCATGGTGAGTGGCCGACTCGAGGGGCGCGACTTGGGGTCTGCTGCCGCGGAAATCACCGAGAAGCTTCGTGACATCAAGCTGCCGGTCGGCTACACGACCGAGGTCGGCGGGCAATATCTGGCGCAGCGTCAGGCATTCCGCGAACTGCTCGAGGTGCTCGCCATCGCCTCGGCGCTCGTGTTCGTGATTCTCGTCGTGCATTTCCGCGCATTCAGCGCGGCCGTCCTGATTCTCGGCGCCGCCCCGTTGTCGCTGGCCGGAGCGCTCATCACCCTCGTGCTGACCGGGACGGAATTGAATGTCTCCTCGGCCATGGGGCTCGTCCTTCTGGTTGGGCTCGTCGTGAAGAACGGAATTGTTCTGCTCGACTACGCAGAGCGCGAACGCATTCGGGGGGTACCGGCCCGCGAAGCGGTCTACGATGCCGCCCGCATCCGCCTGCGTCCCATCCTGATGACGACCTTGTGCACGCTCTTCGGCCTGGTTCCGCTGGCGCTTGGCATCGGCGCCGGCGCCGAGCTTCAACGACCGCTTGCCCTTGCGGTTATCGGCGGACTTTCGCTGTCCACGCTCATCACGGTCTATCTGATTCCTTCACTGTACGCGGGCTTGTATCGGAAGGCTGCCCCGACGCGGCATTAAAGTGCCGCGCTACGGGTGTCGGGATCCGCGGTTCGGGATCCGGGATCCGGCCACCTTCGCGTGAGCTGTGAGCGAAGGCTGGCTCAAACTGGAAACTGGCAACTGGTAACCGACTTGCACCCGCTGATGAGCGTGAGAGCCGACGCTTCGCGGCGCGCTGATGAGTTGGATGATCCCGATCGCCGTTCAGTCCACCTTCCGCTTTCCACAATCGTCAAGGTTCTCGTTACGCTGTTCGCGCTATGGGCGCTGTATGAGCTTCGGACCGTCATTGCCCTCGTCCTGATAGCCGTCGTGCTCGCGATTGCATTTGAACCCGCCGTGGTGTGGATGGAACACCGCAGAGTGCGGCGGTGGGTGGGTTCCACGCTGATCGTGTTCGTCGTCGTCACTTGCCTGGTCGCATTCATGATGGTTTGCGGTTCGGTGCTGGCCGATCAGGGGCGTCAACTGCCCAGCCGTATCGACGTGGTGCAACAAGAAATCGCCGAGCGCGTCCCTGCGCCGGTGATCGAAGTCATTCGACGTGGAAGGGGATCGCCCGATGCGTCCGTCGTTGCCAGCTATGCGATGTGGCTCAGCAGCACTCTTGCCAGCGCGCTGCTGGGCGCGGCTGTGGCCTTCATCCTCACTATCTACTTTCTGATCGAGGGCCGACGGACGTGGCAATGGCTGGTTGCCTACGTGCCGCGGAGCAACCGCGCGCGCGTTCAACAGACCGCAGACGCCGGCCGTCAGGCGGTCCGTCACTATGTCATCGGCAACGTCGCGACTTCGCTCTTCGCCGGTGGGACGGTGTTCATTGCGTTGACGTTGCTCCACGTGCCGGCCGCTCTGCTGCTGGCGGTTCTCGCATTCGTGTGCGACTTCGTCCCGGTCCTCGGCTTCATCGTGTCGTCAGTGCCGGCGGTGCTGCTTGCGCTGACGGTGTCGTCAACGACGGCCCTCTTCGTGGCCGTCGTCTATGTTTCGTATCACATGGTCGAGAACTACCTGATCGGCCCGAAGGTGTACGGTGGGCAGCTTCGACTGTCGAACCTCGCGGTGTTGCTGGCGTTCGCCGTCGGCGCCGAGTTGTTTGGGATTCTTGGCGCGCTGCTCGCGCTGCCCGTTGCGGCGATGTACCCGTGCGTCGAGGACGTCTGGCTCCGTGATTACCTCGGTCGCGACGCCGTCGAGACGCACAGGAGAATTGAGAAAAGTTAAAGTCAAAAGTTAGAGGTTAAAAGTGAGGGCGGGATGCCTTTCACTTGGTACTTTGTACTTTTAACTTTTAACTTTTAACTGTCCACCTCCCGATCTCGCGAGCGCCCGTGCCGCGACCATTGCGCTCGACCATGCCCACTGAAAGT
>Ga0207701_10001140_pt1 | contig 28105 bp, 16 predicted proteins | sample KBSSwiSSwithPhiX_FD_184294 | JGI IMG/M metagenome (GOLD analysis project Ga0207701, IMG submission 184294) | Switchgrass rhizosphere bulk soil microbial communities from Kellogg Biological Station, Michigan, USA, with PhiX - S5 (SPAdes) (version 2) | ecosystem: Environmental > Terrestrial >... | reverse complement strand
ACATCGGGCCGGCCTTTTTCGCCGGCCGGCATACGGTCGGCTACTGGTTCTGGGAAATCGAGGCGTTTCCCGAGGGGCTGCACCGCGCCTTCGACTTCGTGGACGAGATCTGGACCGCGACGGAATTCGTTGCCGAGGCCGTGCGAACCGTCAGCCGGAAGCCGGTGTTCGTCATGCCGCTGCCGATTCCGCAGTATGCGCCCAGCGCCACCCATCGTTCACCCGGCGCCGGCGATCGATTCACGTTCCTGCTGATGTTTGATTTCCTCAGCGTGCCCGCGCGCAAGAACCCGCTCGGCTTGGTCGAGGCGTTTACTCGCGCCTTTGCCGCAGACGAGGGGCCGGTGCTGGTGCTCAAGAGCATCAACGGCCATCTGCGCCTGAACGATCTCGAACAGGTCCGCGCGGCCGCGGAGGGCCGGCCCGACATTCGCGTCGTGGACGGCTACGTCTCGCACGCGGAGAGGACCGCGATGCTCGACTCGTGCGGCTGCTACGTCTCGCTGCACCGCTCGGAAGGGCTCGGCCTCACGATGGCCGAGGCCATGGCGCTCGGCAAGCCGGTGATCGCGACCGGCTACTCCGGGAACCTTCATTTCATGAGACCGGAGAACAGCTACCTCGTGGACTGGGCGAAGGCGCCCATCCCAGCCGGCTGCGCCCCGTACCCCACGTCGGCAACGTGGGCGGACCCCGACGTTGGTCATGCCGCGCGCCTCATGCGCGAAGTCTACGAGCGGCCGGCAGAAGCGGCCCTGCGGGGTCGCCGCGGTCAGGACGATCTCGCGACTCGCCACTCCGTCGCGACCGCGGCGGCGGCCCTGACCACCCGGGTGCGGGAGATTCGCCGTGAACGAGAGGGCCGCATCCTGGTTCCGGACGTGGTCGTTCCCAAGGAGACCCCCATGTCGCTCCGTGCCGCGCCACCGCCCGCATCGTCGACCGCCGAGCCGATCGAATCACTACTGCCGCACCTGGAATCGACCGCGGCGCCGCGCGCCGGCGCGGGAACGGGCGCCCTCGGCGGTGTCCGTCGGTCTGCCCAGCGGCTGTTGTTTCGGGTGCTCAGGCCGTACTGGTTCCAGCAGTATCAGTTCGCCAAGTTCGTGATCGCCGGGTTTGGCCGCGTCGCCACGTCGATGCGGTACGAGCAGCAGCAGCGCGAGGCGCTCGACGGGCGGGTTCGTGAGCTGACCCGTGAGCTGGTGTCCTGCAAACGCGAGCTTCACCAGCTCGAACGCGCGATCGTGGATCTCGACAGCCATTCCCGCAGTGATCTCGCGTCCGGGCCGCGATAGTGGCGAACGACCGGCTGCCGGCGCGTGCGACGTGACCTCGATGTCGACCGGATCAATGTCTAGACTGCGTGACACTCCGGCGACGATATCCATGAGCGATCGCGGATTCGTGTCTATGGGTTTGTCAAACGGCGAGTTGGCGCGTGACAAGTGGTTGCGGCGGGCGATCATCGCAAACGTTGTGCTCGGCCTCGCTTTCGTTGTCTCTCTCGTGTTCTTCGCGTGGCGTGCTCATTTCCAGATCCCCTATATGGACGACTGGGATTGGATCGCGTCGTTCCGAGACTCGGAGACGTTCAGCCGCAGCTTGTGGCAGCTTCACAACGAACACCTGCTCGTGATTCCAAAGCTGCTGGTGTGGATGGACCTTGCGCTATGGGGATGGCCCGGCTATCTCACCCTCGTGTCGGGTGTCCTCGCGCACGTCGCGGTCGCTGCGGTCCTGATCGACTGTGCATTCCGACGATTCGAGCCGCCGATCGCGCTACTGCTGACTGGCTCGATTCTGGTCTTGATTTTCCTGACGTATCAGCTGCAGGGACTCGTGTTCCCGGCGGCGGTGATGTTCCCGCTTGTCACGGCATTCGCCACCGTGGCGATCTGGCTCGTGGACCGTGCGGGGGACGCGGCCAGCGCCGCGCGGCGACGGGCCCGTCTCGTCCTCAGTGCCGCCGCGACCCTCCTCGCCATGTTGACGATGACCAATGGCCTGGCGCTGCCGTTTCTGCTGGCGGCGATCGCGTTTCAGGTCCGCCTCTCCGTCCGCACCGTCGTGGCCTTCGTGCTACTCGGTCTCGCCGGGGTCGCATTGAGGTACCTGATTGGCGGTCTGCCGGGTTCTGCACTGACTTCGTCGCCGCTCAGTGTGGCCACATTTGCGCTCGCATTTCTCGCCGGATTCGTCGCCAGCGTCAGCGCCCCGACCGCGGTGGCGCTAGGAGCGTTGTCGCTGGCGTGGACTGCCCGATGCACCTGGCTCACGCTGAGGCGGGGCACGGCACGCGGCGCCGAGTGGACGCTGATTGGCATCATCACCTTCGGATTGTTCAGCGCGGCCTTGGCCGCCCCCAGCCGTGCGATTTTCGGGCTCAACAACGCGGCGCAGTCGCGCTACGTCATCCTGGTCTGCGCCTACTGGGCCGCGCTTCTGGTGCTGTCCGTGCCAGTTGCCGGATTACGCGGTCGCGCCGGCCGGTCCCTTGCCGTGGTGCTTCCTGCTCTTGCGCTGATCGCGTTGCCCGTCCAGCTCCTGGTCGGTTTGGTCTGGGTGGCCAAGGCTGATCATCTGCAGACCGCCGCCCTCACGCTCGCCGCCGGGGTGTCCGACGACGACTGGATCTGGCGGCTGCACGTCCTCGGCGAGCCGGTGGTGCGTCCAGGGTTTGACGTGCTGGCCGCCCGACACGTCCCGTTTACCGAGTTTCCTGACCGCGGCCTCGTTAGCGCGAATGCCGGTTCAGTCGGGCCGTTGTGTCACGGAGAGATCGACGCGTCCGATCCGAATCTGATTTCCCAGTCCAGTACCGGGCTGCGGATCGCGGCGCACGTACGCGAGCGGGGTGATCGGCTTCTGATTACGGACGCGGACCACCGGATTCGCGGACTTGCCCGGCCGGCTCCGCTGGTGCCGTACGGCCGCGCCTACGCCAACGATTTCGTATGGGCTGTCGTGACGCATCTGATCCGCCCGTCGGACAACAGTGACCAACAATGGCAGGGGTTCAGCGCGCCCGGTTCCGGCGGACCGTATGTAGCCGAACTTCGCAGCGCGAACGGCGGACTGATTTGCAGGGCACCGGTCAAGTGCTGCAGCGCACCGCCGCCTCGGACCCCTTTGCGTATCCTCGTGGGAGCGGATGCTGAGCACCGGTAATCGCGCCTCGAATACAGCTTCCCTCGAGTTGGTCCGCGCCTGCTCACGTCGCATGAACCCGCCTGCATGTGCAGGCGCGAAAACCTGCCTTCCGATGAAGACCATCTTCAGAGAACCTGTGTCTAGCGTCGCGCCAAGCAGAGCAACGCGTCCTGCCGGCCGAACGCCTGCAGCAGCCGCGCGAACGGCATTCCGCCCGCATTGACCAGGCCCGCGGCCACCCGCGCCCGCCACGCATCCGGCGCATGCGTGTAGCGGTAATTCATCGTTTCCATCGGGCCCCACATGGCGTGCCGGCGGATGAAGCGCACCTCGCGGAAGCCGGACGCGAGCAGGATGCGCCGCAGACTGTCCTCGGTGAAGTAGTAGACGTGCTCGAGCGGGCTGAGGACGGCCCACGGTTGGCCCAGCAGGAACCGGCTCGCGGCGTCGAAGTTGGGCGTGCTCACCGCCAGGACGCCGCCGGCGGTCAGCGCGTTCGCGACCGCCTGGAGCACGGCGCCCGGGTCGAACAGATGCTCGATGGTGTCGAACATGACCGCGGCATCGAACGACGCCGGGGTGATGAGCGCGTCCTCCGCCGGCTGGCGGCGGATGTCGAGGCCGAGGCGCTCGATGGCGAACCGCGAGGCCTCCTCCGACAGCTCGATGCCGGTGACCTGCCAGCCGGCCCGTTCGGCGGCTTTGAGGAAGAAGCCCGCGCCCGACCCGAGCTCGAGCAGCCGCCGCCCGGGCGCGCGTTCCGCGAGCATCCCGAGCAGGTGGGCATAGCGCGCATCGAACTGCGCCAGGTCGAAGTCGGGTCCGGTGATCCCGAGCGACGGCAGGTATTCCTTCCAGAAATAGTCGGCGCTGTAGCGGCCGAGGATCGTGGCTTTCGGCGCGCGCGGGTTCGCGTGCACCAGCCCGCACCGCGTGCAGGCCCCGATCGCGTAGCCGGACTTCACGTAGAGCGTTCGCGCCGCGGTCTCGCCGCAAATCGCGCACGGCACGATCTCCCCGTCTGGTGTGAGCGCCGCCGGCATGCTCATGCCGCCACCGGCGCGTGCTGCGGGGGGCGACGACCGCCGATCGACTCGCGGATGGTCATCGCCAGCGCGGCGAGCGTCACCGCGGCGGCCAGGGCGGTGACCCATGGCGCACGATGAATCACATCGGCCTCGAGCTCGAACTCGAGGTAGCCGGGGGCCGGCGTGAAGAGAAACGTACTGATGATCGCGACCGCCACCAGGGCCGCGACGATGACGAGAAGGAAGGCGATCACTGCCGCGCGGCGGCGGGTCGCGGCGACCTCACGCATCGAGGCGGTAATCCGGGAAATCACGCGTCAGGTTCGGATTGTAGTACGGGTCGCGATCGATCACCGCGCCCCAGCGCTTCCGCATTTCAGCCACCGCCCCGAGATCCTGTTGACGGGCACCGAAGCTGGCCGACTCGTGGTGATAGAGCTGCGCGAAGGGCGTGAACACCACCCGATAGCCGGCGCGTCCGAGGCGCAGACAGTAGTCGACGTCGTTGAAGTCGATGGGGAACCGTTCGTCGAATCCTCCGACCTGGTCGAAGACCTCGCGCCGCGACATCAGGCAGGCCCCTGTGACAGCCGAGTAGTTGCGCACCATTACGGCGCTGCCCGAGTAGCCGGGCGATACGCCTGGATGCTGGTGGAACGCGTGCGCGGCGACCCCGGCGACCCCGAGCACCATGCCGACGTGCTGCAGCCGGCCGTCCGGATAGAGCAGCTTCGCTCCGACCGCGCCCACCGCGGGCTCCTGCGAGTACTCCAGCATGGCCGGGAGCCACTCGGGCGAGGTGACCTCGAGATCGTCGTTGAAGAGCAGCACGTGCGCCCCGGACGAGGCGGCCACACCCGCGTTGACCTTGGCCGAGAAGTTGAAGAGCCCGAGCCGCTCGAAGTGCAGCACCTGGTGACGGGTGCCTTCCAGGGCCCGTTGCGTCTCCGGCAGCACGCCCGCGGCGTCGGCGACCACGATCAACTCGTACTCGCGATACTCGGTCTTGCCGACGACACTGCGGATCGCCGCCGCCAGCATGTCGACCTGTGCCCCGCGCACGGTGCGATAACGCGCGGCGGTCGGGATCACGATCGAGACCAACGGCGCGCCCCGAATCCTGCGCCTGACGCGGTACACGCCGGGAAATCCGCCCGGCAGCACCTCGGCGTCGGCGCCGGTGCGGCGCACGTAGTCCTCCAGCGCCAGCCGCCCCGCGTCGAGCGCCCACGGCTTGGCCTGCCCGGCGCTGGCGGTCGATTCCGGCAGCTTGCGCCAGTGGTAGAGCACCCGCGGCACATGGTGGATCTTCGCTGTGCGCTCCATCAGCCGCAGCAGCAGGTCGTAGTCCTGCGCCCCCTCGTAGCCCTGGCGGAACCCGCCGATCTCGGCGAGCAGGGTTCGCCTGATCACCATGAAGTGGCAGGTGTACATGCAGGTCAGGAAGTGATCGGGCGACCAGTCCGGCTTGAAATAAGGATCGCACCGCGTGCCGGCGAGGTCGAGCTTGTCCTCGTCCGAGTAGAGGACATCCGCATCCGGATGCGCGTTCAAGTACTTGACAACTTCCGCCAGCGCGTCGGGTGGCAGCTCGTCGTCATGATCCAGCAGCGCGATGAACTCACCCGTGGCCTGCGCCAGGGCGGCGTTCGAGGCCAACGAGATCCCGCCGTTCACGGTAGCGTAGCTGACGTGGATTCGCGGATCCGCCTCGTACTCCCTGAGCGTTTCGATCGTGGCCGGCACCGACGACGCGTCGTCGCACAGACAGTGCTCCCAGTTCGGATAGACCTGCTGCTTCACCGAGTCGACGCAGGCGCGGAGCCAGCGCGGATCCGTGTTGTAGACCGGCGTGACGACGCTGATGAGCGGCTGGTAGGGCAGAGCGGCGGTTTCCGCCGCGAGGGCAGCGAGATCGTCCGGCTTGGGGGTGTTGCGGGTCAGCCAGCACGGATAGGCGTCGTGGCTGGTGATGCCGGTGACCCGCAGCAGTTCGAGCGACTTGCGAACGCCATCGGTGCGCATGCGCCGCGCGAACGTCGCCACGGATCGGGTGATCTCCGCCGCCGGACGCGACCACTCGAAGCGCGGCTCGCCAAAGAGCGCCCACGCGTGCCCGGCGTCGGAACCGCCGGCGACCCTGGTCGAGAGCGTGACCGTCGCGTCGATCGCCGCCTCGCGCGTCTCTGGCAGCGGAATCGACACCGTATGCCAGCGGCGGTCGGTCCAGCGCGATCCCGGATCGATCCGCGTGCGGATCTCGCGGCGCCAGCCGCCGGCCGGAATCTCCACAAGGATCGTGAACTCGATTGCCGGCGGACGCTCGGCCCAGACCTGCGGCGAGATGGCGCAGTCGCATACGAACCGCGCGCCGGCCGGAACTGTCGCACGGAACTCGAGGCCCGCAGGTGGATGGCACAGCAACGCTTCGCGGGTGCGATGCCGCAGGTTGACCGCGCCGATCCAGCGGATCGCGAGCGAGTCGTCGGCAGCCGCGGACCAGCGGCGTACCGGCGCCGACAGCCGCAACGGGAAGGACCGCCGGACAACATGCGTGATCGCGCGGCGGATGTTAGCGGGCGCGCTGCCGGCGGCGAGGCCGCGCGCGACCGTGCCAGTCGTCCAGAGCGGATGGCACAGCACCTGCCACGCGCGTCGCGCGCCCTCGCGGGTCCGGAGCGCGAGCCGCCTGGCCGACGATCCGGTCATCAGATCGAGCTCGCGATGAAGGTGGCGGTTGTTCTCCTCGGCACTGGCGAGCGCCGACTGCGCCGCCTCGAGTGCCTGGCGCAGCTGCGCGCGCAGGGCTGCTGCCTGCGCCAGCGCCTCGGCTGCCGCGCTCCGTTGCTGTTCCGGCGCTCGCGTCATGCCGGGCTCGCGGCGGCGGGATCGCCGGTGCGGATCTGTTCGAGCCGGTGGCGCAGGATGGCGCCCGTCGCGGCGGGATCACGCTCGCGGGCAATCTGTTCCTGCGCGCGCTGGCCGCGGGCTCGCGCCTGGTCGGGGTGGTCGTGGACCAGCCGCATCAATCGCGCGGCCTCGGCGAGATCGGGCTCGGCCCATTCGGCGCCGCGCATGTACGGCCCGTAGTCGCGGGTCAGCGTGGTGAGGCGGTAGGGCAGGGGGAAGCTGTTGTCCTCCGTCATGAAATCCGTGTTGCCCGAGTAGGCGGTTCCGATCACCGCCTTCCCGAGCCGCATCGACTCCAGCATCGTCAGGCCGAAGCCCTCCGAGCGGTGCGGCGAGACGTAGCAGTCGCACGCGGCCATGAGCGCGAAGACCTCGGCCCGATCCATGTAGCCGTCGAAGAACACGACCGGCAGCCCCGAGGCTTCTTCGCGCAGCCGGGCGACCGACGCGCGGTCGTACTCCGCATTGGTGAACTTGAGCACCAGTACCGCGTCCTCGGCCGTGAGGCCGGACTGGCGGAAGGCGCGAATCGCCCCGGCCGGGTTCTTGCGCTCCATCTGGCTGGAGACGTCGAAAATGTAGAGGAACGCGGTGAGCTGTTCGCGAAGGCCGAAATGGCTGCGGCCCAGCGGCGGAATCGGCGGCAGCACGACGGGGAGCGGCATGCGCACGACCGGGACCGGCGACCACGCGGCGAACGAGGCGCGCATGAACTCGCTGGCCGCCCACACTTCGTCTACGAAGCCGAAGAAGGGCACCCATTCCTCACGGAAGGCCGACAGCTCCCAGAACCAGTAGCCGACGGTGTAGCGGTCCGCGAAGTAGGCCTTGCCGCGCCCCTCGGCGAACCATGCCATGTTGTCCGCGTTCAGGTGGACCAGGTTGAACGGGTGCGGATTCTCGTCGCCGAACGCCCCGGCATACGTGCGATCGTTCTTGCGCAGGCGCGAGGCGACGTTGTTCAGGGCGAAGGGAATGCCGGCGGCCTCGAGCGAGCGGATGCTGGCGCGGGCCGCCTCGCCCATGCCGCTCTCGGTATCGAGATAGCCGGCGACGTTGACCCCGAGCGGCGCGGTCTTCACCAGCCGCGACACGGCGTGTCGCCGCGCTCGTGCCGGACCGATTCCGTGAACGCCCGAACGCCCCAGCCGGGCGCGCGCATGACGCACGGCGGTGATCGCCCGCCAGCTGTTGCTGGCTCGGATCGCGGCGATGCGCGACTGGGTGGCGGCCGAGTCCTGCTGGATCTCCTGATACTTCGCCACCAGGCGCTGGAGATCCTCGAGCGCGGTGGAGGCTTCGGCGCACACCCGCTTCAGTTCGTCGGCCAGGTGCGTCACCTGTGCGTCAGCGGCGTCCGGCTGCGCCCCCTGCGCGATGCGATCGTCGTGTGATGCCCGGTTCGTCACGGCAGCAGCGTCAGCGGCGGGTGATGACCATCACGGCCTCGCCACGCGGATGGGTGCAATCGTCGAGCCGCTCGGCCCGGCCGCCGACCGCGTCAACCAGTCCCGACAGCATCGCGAAGCTGTAATGGAATGGGTCGCGGTCGCTGTAGCTCTTCGTCCCGTCTTCGTGCAGGACCGCTCCGAACTGGAGCGGATCCGGATTGTCGATCCACGTGGCGTAGAAACGCCCGTCCGGAGTGAGCTTCTTCACGACGCTGGCAATGCAGCGGGCGATTCCGTTGAGCGTCAGGCGGCGGAACAGGGAGCTCGCGATGGCGACATCGAAGGGGTGCGGCGCATCGGAGAAATCGAAGTCGTCGTTGACGATGAAGTGCCCGAGCTCCACGGGGACACCGACGCGAGGCAGTTCGATCTGCGAGCCGGCGATGTACAGCTCGAGATCCTTCTCGTAGCCCCAGTAGTGGCTGCGCTCCATGTACGGCAGGAGCTTGATTGCGGCGGAGAGGCTGCCGCAGCCGACGTCGAGCACCCGGTGCTCCGGCCTGAGGCCCTGACGGCGGAGGAAGTCGAAGACCCAAGCGCCTTCGTCGGCCCAGTGGCCGCCGGCGGCGAGGCGGTGCCAGGCCAGCTCCGGGTCGCCCGCGACCACCGGCCGGTGAGGGGCGCCCGGCTCGCCGCGCACCGACTCGCCCGAGGTGGCAGCGGTGAGACGGCGATATTCGCTGAGTGCCGCATCCACCGGGCCGTCGTATAGGAGATGACCACGATCGAGCAGGCAGGCGCGGTGGCAGATCGCCTGGACAGCGGCGGACGAGTGCGACACGAACAGGATGGTCTTGCCCTGCGCCTGGAACGACTTCAGCGTGCCCATGCACTGCTTCTGGAAGTCGTCGTCGCCGACGGCGAAGATCTCGTCGAGCAGCAGGATGTCCGGCTGGAGGTTGGCGGCGATCGCGAAGCCGAGGCGCATGTGCATCCCGGACGAATAATTCTTCAGCGGCACGTCCATGAAATGCTCGAGGCCGGAGTAGGCCACCACCGCGTCGTACAGCCCGAGCGCGTCGGCGTGCGCCAGTCCGTGGATCGAGGTGTTGAGCATGACGTTCTCCTGGCCGGTCAGCTCCGGGTGGAACCCGGTGCCCAGCTCGATCATGCTGCCGATCCGGCTGCCTTCGGCAATCAGGAGATCGCCGCTGGTGGGCGAGTGGATGCCCGCGACCAGCTTCAGGAACGTGCTCTTGCCCGAGCCGTTCCGCCCGACCATCGCGACGGCCTCGCCCTCGTCGATCTTGAGCGACAGGGAGCGCAGGGCCCAGAACTCCTCGACATGCTGGCGCCGCGATCGATCGAACAGCGCAAGCAGGCGGACCTTGAGCTCGCCGGCCGGGTTGTGACGCAGCAGGAAGCGTTTCGAGAGTTGCCGCGAGTCCAGCGCCAGGGACACTCAGACCCGCTCCGCGAAGCTGTCTTCGTAGCGCACGATCAGCCACAGGCCGAGGCTCAGTGCCACGGTCGTGTAGGTGATCGCGATCGCCCAGATCTCGAGCGACGGCCACTGCCGGTCGTAGAAGATGTTGTGATAGGCCGTCACGAACGAGGAGAGCGGGCTGAGCAGGATCAACTGCGGCAGCCGGCCCGACACGTCGTGGATGGTGTAAACGATCGGCGTCGTCCAGAACAGCACCATCAGCGCGACCTCGACGAGGTGCCGCACGTCACGGAAGAAGGCGGTGGTGGTCGCGAGAATCAGCGCCACGCCAATCGTGAACAGCGCCTGCAGCGTGACGATCACCGGGAACAGCAGCATCGGCGCGGCCGGCCGGATGCGGTAGACGATCAGCATCAACGGCAGGAACACCAGTACCGTCAGGAGGTATTGGGCCAGGGTGAAGAGCACGGTCGCAATCGGCAGGATCGCGCGCGGAAAGCGGACGCTCTTGAGCAGGCCGCCGTTGTCGACGATCGATCCGGTGGACATCGCGGCGGAGCTCGCGAAGAAGGTCCAGGCCAGCAGGCCGAGCATCAGGTAGAACACGAAGCCTTCGGATCGGATCCGCAGGATGCTGCGGAAGGCGATCGTGTAGACCGCCGCCGTCAACAGGGGATTCGCGAGCGACCAGACGAAGCCGATCAAGGAGCCTCGATACTTGAGCTTCAGGTCCTTGATCACCAGGTTGCGGATCAGAGCCCGATACCCGTGCAGTCCCACCAGCGTGCGGCGGATCGAAGGGGCCTCGCTTGAGCGCGCCACCATCCGGTGGCTGCGCGGCTCAGCGGCCTTGAGCATGGCGGATGGCAGGGATAGGTCCGATCTCGTCGAGCGCGAAGCGCATGGCCCGGATGGTGACCTCGTGGGTCTTGCAGATCTCCGCGGCCTGGGCGAGCCGCGTGCGATCGAGCGTCCGGGTGCTGACGATGACCTCACGGATGCGGCCGTCCGCGAGCAGCGCGTCGAGCTGCGCGAAGCCGCCGATCACCGGAACCCCTTCGAGCCGCAGCCGGCGCTTTGCGGGGTCGTCATCCAGCAAACCGACTGGATGGAGCCCGAGCGACGCGTCTTCGAGCAGGACCCGCACCAGCAGCGCCCCGCCGGCCCCGGCCCCGTAGACAAGCGCCGGGCGGCCGCGCCCGCGACGGTTGCGGAGGTGCTGATCGACCGAGGTCGCCGCGATGCGCGCGCCGACCAGCAGCAGCAACAACAGGCCGGCGTCGATCGCGAACACGAGCCGCGAGAAGCGCTCGAAGCGATAGAGGCCCAGGACCAGCAGCACCGAACCTGCCGAGCCGAGCGCGATGCCCTTGAGGATCAGGATCAGCTCCGCCGTGCCCACGCTGCGCCAGACGTGGCGGTACTTGCCGGCCAGCGCCAGCCCGGCGATCTGGCACGCAATGACCAGCGGGAACGAGGCGGCAAAGGGGTGCAGGAACTCGCCGACGCCGGCCCCGGGGAACCGGAAGCGGAACGCCGCGTAATACGCGAGCGCGATCAGCGAGACATCGAACAGGACCTCGTAGGCCCGATTGCGATACGCCAGTTCCGAGACCAGCGGGGGTGCGCCGCGATCCGCTTCGGCGGCGTGGGCCTCGACATGGCCCAGGACGATGGCAATCGAGGTGAGCAGGATGAGGTACAGGGCGATCAGGATCGCAGCGTAGCCCACCTCCGTTCCCTGCAGCGTCACCGCGACGACGCCGCCGAGCGCGGCCAGCCCATACAACCAATGCACCGCGCGGCGCTCGTCAATCCCCATCGCGACCAGGCGGTGCGACACATGGTCCCGTCCGCCGAGCATCGGACTGCGCCCGGCCATCCGCCTCGTCACGCTCACGAAGATCGTGTCGAAGATCGGGACCAGCAGGATCAGCAGCGGAATCGCCGAGACCGGCACGACCTCGATCTGCAGCGTCGGCGCGGCCAGGAGCGCCGTTCCGGCCAGGAACGATCCGATGAACAGGCTGCCGCTGTCCCCCATGAAAATCGAGGCCGGGCGCGCGTTGTAGACCAGGAACCCCAGCGAGGCGCCGACCAGGCCGGCGAGCGCCGGCAGGAGCGGCCGGGTCTCGGTCTCGCTCAGCACCGCCATGTAGGACAGCCCGGCAATCACCGCGATGCCGGCCGACAGCCCGTCCATGTTGTCGAGCAGGTTGAAGGCGTTGGTGATCCCGACGATCCAGACCAGGGACAGGAGCGCGTCGAGCGGCAGCATGCCGGTGATGTGGACCCGCGGCATCAGGAACACGATCACCGCGCCGATCACGGTCTGGGCGACCAGCTTGCTCGCCGGCCGGAAATGCAGGACGTCGTCCAGTGCGCCGAGCACGAACATCAGCATGGCGCCGACGAAGAGGGGCAGGAGCGGGAGGAGTACCCCCGTTCCCGCGGCTCCGGCCAGACAGCCGGCGGCAATCGCGTATCCGCCGAGCACCGGAACCGCCTCGCGGCGCCAGCGTTCGCTACGCGGCGCGACGAGGTAGCCGGCGCGGTGCGCGAGCTGCCGGAGCAGAGGAGTGAGTGCGACGGAGAGCGCGAAGCTCCCGACGAGCGTCGCGATGGTGGTCGTGGCTCTCACGGAACAGAGGAAAACAGCGGACTTTCCGAGTGATCTTCGGGCTAGAGGATACACCAACCGTCAGCCGCCACCCAATCGGGCCGTACGAGCGGGCGGCCAGGCTAGACCTTCTCCCCGTGTATCCCAAGCCCCGCCGTCCGTCCAGGAGCGACTCACGTGGTCGCTATACTAGAGGCGCATGAGCACTGAGACCCGTCCGCTGACGCCGGCCGAGATCCGCCAGACCATGGGCCAGTTCGAGTGGTATCACCGGATCGAGCTCGCCGAGGGCATTGTCACGCCCGGCCAGTACGACCTGACCCCGATTCTGCAGCACTACGGCCTGCCGGACGACATGCGCGGCATGACCGTGCTCGACATCGGTCCGGCGCACGGGTTCTTCGCGTTCGAGTTCGAGCGCCGGGGGGCGATCGTCACGACGGCGGAGCTACCGAGCTGGTCCGAGCACGATGTGAGTCCGATCCTGCAGCGTGAGTTCGACAAATTGGGCGATGCGCCGGAGGCCTACCACCGCGGCGCGTTCGGCTTCGCCATCGAAGCCCGGCGCTCCAAGGTGAACCGCCTTTTTTGCAACATCTACGACCTCACACCGGAGCGGGTCGGGATGCACGATCTGGTGTTCTGCGCCAGCGTCCTGCTGCATCTGACGGACCCGCTTCGGGCGCTCTATGCGATGCGCAAGGTCTCAAAGCACCAGGCGATTGTCTGCACCGGGATAGACACGGCGCCGCACACGGCCGCCGAGCCGAGGGCGCTGTTCGTCGGACAGGCAAACGGCCAGGCGTTCTGGCTTCCCTCTCTCGTCTGCCTGCAGCAGATGGTTCGCGCGGCCGGCTTCGCGCGATCCGAACGGGTGTCGACCTTCCACCTGAAGAGTGTGGACGGGGTGTTCGATACCCCGCACGGCACGGTCCGCGCCTTCGTCGAATAGTCTCCGGAGGCGGACGGCCCGCCGGCTGCCCCGCGCACTCCCGAAAACGTGAGGGCGTGCACTCCGAGTCTCGCGCCCCCCTCTCGCGGCGCTGGCGCCGGCTCCGTCCATTCGCTATACTGAAAGGCCCTCACGGCTGAAGGCGCACGGGCTCAAGCCTGCCCCTTCGATGCCGATTACATCCCCAGCAGTTTTTCCGGAAGCTCGACCCCTCTCTGCGAGGAAGCATGAAGCGAACGCTGTTGCTGTGTGCCCTTGTGCTTGCTGGCACTGCGGGTCCCGTGTCCGCGCAAATCACCGTCACGCTCAACGGAGCGGGCACGGTCGCGTCGGCGAACGACTTCGCGACGACGGTGCTCCAGGATCCGTGGGACATGAACGAGCGGACCGACCTCGGCTGGTGGCTCAACAGTGTTGACCAGCCGTATCCCGGGTTCGCCACGTCGACGTTTGCCAACGGGATCTTCTCGGGCACGGTCACCGCCGATCCCAACGTCTGGCTGCTCGAATCGGGCGCCCCGAACCTGCCCGCCATCGGCAAGAACGGCAACACCTACGCGATCAACGCCGACCTTTATCGGATCGTCGCCATCCGGATGCGGATCGCGTCCGGCTGGAAGCCGAGCGACTACCTGCTGTTCCACTGGTGGACGCGGACCATCTACGATGCGCCCGGCGTCAACACCTCGGGCCCGGTCTATACCACTCCGGGGTGGCGCATCTACTTCGTTGACCTGGCGTCGCTCGGACTGCTGGCCGGCAGCGAGGGATGGAGCGGCACCAAGCGTTCGCTCCGGCTCGATCCCGCTCCAGATGACGTGACCGCCGGCAGCCAAATCGACATCGACTGGATCCGCCTGGTCGACAACCAGCCGGGCCTGTTCCGCACGGTGTCCTGGAGCGGCGCCGGCGGCGCGGTCGACGTTTACCTGGATAATGACAACACGCCGACCAACGATCCGAGCCAGACGCTGGGCCTGCTGGCGTCGAACGTGGCCGCCAGCAGCTACTCGCTGAACGTCGGTGCGCTGCCGCCCGGGACGTACCGCGTGGCGGTCCGCCGCGCCGGGACGAGCGACAACTTCAGCTACTCGGCCCAGACGTATACCGTCAATGCCCCGGCAACGCTGACCGTGACGTCCCCGTCGGACGAAGGTAGCAGCGACGACTTCGCGACCGTCTACCTGAACGACCCGTGGGACATGACGCGAGCGTCGGACGTCGACGCGACGATCAACGTGACTAATGCCGGCATCGCCACCATCCCGGGCGCCGAGACCGAAGCCGGCGCGCCGCTCGGAGACATCACCGCGTTCTTCGGCACGAGCACGACCGGCGTGTTCAGTCCATCGCCGTGCGAGAGCTTCGCCAAGCCCGCCGTATATCCGATGCACCCGATGGTCCGCGGCACGTCGGCCCGCATCGATCCCAACAAGTACCGCATCCTGACGGCGGAGATGGGCCTGCCCAATAAGCCCCGGGATCTGTGTGGCGGATCGATCGTTCGGGTAGTGTGGTGGGTCGCCGGCGAACCATACGAGAACTACAGCTGGGGCATTCCGCTCAACAGTCGCGCTGGCGCCAATGTGGTCAACCGCATCAACCTCGATCTCGCGGCGCTGCCGATCGATCCCGCCAGCCCTTCGCACTCCGGGTGGACGCCCGGGCTCTCCGCGTTTCCAGGCATCGCGGGCTTCCGCCTCGATCCGCACGAGTTCGCGAACCCGACCGGCTTCTTCATCAAACGGGTCAAGCTGGCAGCACTGGAGAAGGCCGCATCGAGCTACACCGTGCGATGGACGTCCAGCAAGGCCGGCGGCACCGTGCGTGTCTACTACGACACCGATCGAGACCCCACGGCCAAGACGCTGATCGGCTCGGCCCCCGCCACGTCGACCACCGGCAGTCTGTCGTGGAACACCGGTGCCCTGCCACAAGGGGCGCAGTACTTTGTCTACGTCGAATTCGACGACGGTCTCAACGTGAACGGGGCGTACGGCAAGTGGCCGGTGGTGATCGACCACAATCCGGCCGCCACCGCGCGCATCTTCCTGAACCGCACGCAGCTGAATTTCGGCGTGCGGAACTCCGGCGCCAGAACGCCCGCGCAGCAGGTGCGGCTCACGGCGCTCGACGCGGCCGCCGGGCAGCCGTGCTGGACGGCCACGTCGGAGCTGTGGTTCCTGCAGGTCGCGCCGAGTTCCGGCTGCGGCAGCGCGACGCTCACCATCAGCCTGCTCCAACGGGACTATCCGTTCGTCGGGGAGTTCGTCGGTTCGGTGCGGATCACGTCCGCCGGCGCGATCAACTCGCCGCAAGGCGTGCAGACCACCGTGCGCATGGGCCCGAGCTCTGCGCCACCGACCGGCGCCGTCGATACCCCGGCGAACGGCGCGGTCGTCTCCGGCTCGCTCGCCGTGACCGGCTGGGCGACCGACGACATCGGGATTGCGCGGGTCACCATCTGCCGCGAGCCGGCGGCCGGCGAAGCGACGCCGCCCAACGGCTCGTGCGCTCCGAATCAGATCTACGTCGGCGACGCCGTGTCGATCGACGATGCCCGTCCTGATATCGAGGCCTACAGCCCGTCGACAGCGATGAACTACCGGGCCGGTTGGGGATTCCTGATCCTGACCAACATGCTCCCGAACCAGGGCACCGGCACGTTCGTCTTGCACATGCGCGCATTCGACATCGACGGTCAATCGAGCGCGCTCGGCTTCCGGGTGATCACCGCGCAGAATTCGTCGGCCTCGGAACCATTCGGCGCCATCGACACGCCTGGGCAGGGTGAGACGATCGCCGGATCCTCGTACGCGAACTTCGGCTGGGTACTGTCACGGGTGCGCTATGCCGATCCGCCGCACGGCGGATCGGTGGTCGTGTACGTCGATGGTGTCGCTGTCGGCAGCCCGACCGGCTGGGCGCCTCGTAGCGATCTCTCCGCAACGTTCCCCCGATATCCGGGGATAGATTCCGCGCTGGGCGTGTTCGGCCTGAACACCTACGCCTTCGGCAACGGGCTCCACACCCTCGTGTGGGTCGTCACCGACAACGCCGGGGTGGCCAGCGGCGTCGGCAGCCGCTACTTCTCGATCTTCAACAGCAACGCGCAAACCGTGGCCTCTGCGTCCAGCCTGATGCGGCCGGCCGGCATCGATCTTGGCCGGCGTCCCGACCAGCTCCCGCCGGTGTCGGCGTCCAGCGCCGTGGCGTTGCGCCAAGGGTTTCAGCCAGCGGCGCGGCCGTTCGTGCTACCGCCAGGCATCGACGGCGTTCGGCGGGTGTGGGCCAGCGAGCGCGACCGTATCGAGATCCGCCTGGATGAAGCGGCGGCGGGCAGCAGCTATGAGGGCTATCTCGTGACCAACGGCCGATTGACCGAGTTGCCGGTCGGCTCGGCGCTGGATCCGTCCCGCGGCGCCTTCTACTGGCAGCCCGGCCTGGCATTCATGGGGGACTACGATCTGATGTTCGTCCGCCGCGGCCCAGACGGTACGCGCGAGCGGATACCCGTACGCGTTACCCTGCAGCCGGCGGCGCCGCTCCGGGCCGCTGGATTGCGCAGCCCCTGGTCCCGGGTCGACTTCCTGCAGTAGCACGCTTCGCGCATGCCGCGCGGGCACCCGCTGTGCCGGCGTGGCGCGGCTCACGTTCGTCAAGTGCTCATGAGACGAAGGACAGCACCTCTCATTGCCGCACTGTTGGTCTTGCTGGCGTCAGCGGCCTCGGCCTCGACCGTACGCTATGTCAGCGACGCGGCAATCATCGGGCAGTCGGACCGGGTCGTCCATGGGCGGGTCATTGCGCAGCGGACGACCCGTGACGGATCGTCGCGCGCCATCTACACCGTCACCACGCTGGCGGTGATCGAGGACCTGACCGGCGTCGACAGCACCACCGTAGACGTCTGGGAGTTGGGTGGCACCGTGGGGCGCGACGCGCTCTACGTCGGCGGGGCCGTGCGCTTCGAGGTCGGGAGCGAGGTGGTCGTCTGCCTGCGCCGCGGGGCGCGGGGCCTTCACGCGATCGGGATGGGCCTGTCGGCGTTCGATGTCGCCGCCGACGCCGATGGCCGGCCGCGCCTGATGCGGCAGGTTCGCGACACCCTGGTGCTGGGCGGACCGCGGCGTCTTTCCAATCCCAGGCTCGAGGAGTTCCGTGACCTCGCCCAACGCGTCACCGGCCGGCCATCGCGTGCCGGTCGCACCCCGGCGATGGCGCCGTCGGCATCCAGGCTGCGTCAGGATGCGAATGGCGGTGCGGGCGCGGTCTTCGTCGACGGGTTCCGGTGGCGGGAAGCGGACTCGGCCTCGCCGATCCGTTACTACTTCAACGCCGGCGCGCAATCGCCGATCTATCCCGCCGATGCGACGGCGGCGCTCCAGACGGCGCTCGCGGCCTGGACCAATCCGGCATCCGCCTCGATCGTCCTTCAGTACGGCGGGATCACCAGCCAGCCAAGGTCCGAAGGACCGTGGAACGGCACCATTCCAGCCGACAGCGTCGTGATCAGCTTCGAGGACCCCGACAACGAGATCGACGACCCGGTGCTGGCCTTCACCGCCAGCTACTCGAGAGCCGGGACCGGGGGCACGCTGCACGGCACCACCTTCGACGGGCTGACTGATGCGGCCATCAAGTTCAACAACGCCGCGGAGCTGCCGGCGTCGTTCCGCCAGTCGCTCGACTTCACCCGCGTGCTGACCCACGAGGTCGGCCACTCGATCGGTCTTGGCCATACCCAGAGTGACGACACGGTGCCGGACCCGCAGGCGGACATCATGTTCGCCTCGTGCTGCAGCGTGGCGACGCCGGTGCCGCCGTCGCTCGGTCCGGACGATCTCGACAGCGTGACGTATCTCTATCCGACTGGCGGCGCCTGCACCTACGCCGTCGGTCCGCCGTCGGCCGGTGTCTCTGCGGCCGGCAACTCGGGTTACTTCAAGCTCACGACCTACGCTCAGTGCGGCTGGAACGCGGTCAGCAACTCCAGCTTCGTGACGATCACGTCGCCGGCCGCCGGCGTCGGGCCCGGGATCGTGTTCTACAACGTCCTTTCCAATCCGGGCGGCGCGCGTTCGGGCACGCTCACGATCGCGGGTCAGACGCTGACGGTGACACAGGGCGGCGGCGGTGCGCCGTCCATGTCGCTCGACAAGTCGAACCTGACGTTCGGGGCGGTAGCGAGCGGCGGCGCCTTCAGCGCAACGACCACGTCGCAGACCGTGCGGCTCACGCAAAATGGTGTTGGGTCGGTCACGTGGACGGCGACCCCGAATCAATCCTGGCTGCGGCTCGATCGCCAGTCCGGTACGGGCTCGGCGACGCTCACCGTCAGTGTGGCGCCGGTTGCGGGGCTCCCCATTGGCGGCGTGCTCAACGGGGCGATCACGGTGTCGTACGGAGGCGCGTCGAATGCCGCGAGCACCATCGCGGTCTCGTTGCTGGTGAAGCCGCTCGGGACGGCGGCCGGGCCATTCGGATCCGTCGACACGCCGGCTGACAGCGCCAGTGGTGTCAGTGGGGCCGTACCGTTCACCGGATGGGCGCTGGATGACGTGGAGGTGCTTGGCGTATCGGTGTGCCGCGCCGCGGTGGCCGGCGAAGCGGCGGGGCCGGATGCCCGTTGCGCCGGCGCGGCGCAGATCTACGTGGCCGACGCCGTGTTCATCGACGGCGCGAGACCGGACGTGGATAGCGCGTATCCGCTGCTCCCCCGGCACAGCCGCGCCGGGTGGGGCGTGATGGTGCTTACGAACTACCTTCCAAACGAGGGGAGCGGGACCTACCAGTTCTTCATGTACGCCCGCGACGCCGAGGGGACGATGACCGCCCTGGGATCGCGGACCATGACGTGTGACAACGCTCACGCGACGAAGCCGTTCGGCACCATCGACACGCCGGGTCAGGGTGAGACGGTGTCGGGTTCTGCCGTCTTGAACTTCGGGTGGGCCCTCACGCAGAACCCGAAATACATCCCAACCGACGGGTCGACGCTGACGGCCTACATCGACGGCGTCCCGGTGGGGCACCCAACGTACAACAACTATCGCAGCGAGATCGCTACACTGTTTCCGGGCCTGGCGAATTCGAACGGCGCCGTCGGGTTCCTCTCGATCAACACCCTCTCGCTGAGCAATGGCCTGCACACGATTGTCTGGACCGCGACGGACAGCGACGGCAACACCGAGGGCCTTGGCAGCCGCTATTTCACGGTGTCCAACACGTCGGCCGTCACCAGAAGCGCCGCGGCAGCGACGGCGGCAGCTCCGGCGATCACCGCTGCCACCCTCGCCGCCCTTCCGGTCGATACGTCCGGTGTTACCGGTCGCCGCAGCTGGGATCCCGATCGCCCGTGGCGCGAGTATCCCGCCAACGATGATGGGATCGTTGTCATGCGGGGTGAAGAGCTCGATCGTCTGGAATTGCAGCTGGCCGATCCGGGGTCAGGCCGCTACACCGGCTCGCTGCGGATTGGCGATCGCCTCGCCCCGCTGCCGGTCGGCGCACAGATTGACGGCGCAGGTCACTTCACGTGGGCGCCGGGGGTCGGCTTCGTCGGTAGCTACGATCTCGTCTTCGTGCGCTGGTCGGGTGCACAGCCAGTCGCCAGGACCGAGGTGCGCGTGATCCTCCAGCCGAAGCAGCTCGGTGAGGTCGGCCCGCGCGTGCTGATCGATACGCCCGTGGCGTTGGCCGAGGTCGATGCCGGGTTCACCATCGAGGGGTGGGCGGCGGATCTCGAGTCCGGCGCCGGCAGCGGCATCACAACCGTGCACGTCTGGGCCTATCCGGTGGACGGTGGCGCGCCGGTGTTCCTCGGCGTCGCCGCGAACGGGCTCCCGCGCCCCGACGTGGCCGCGGCGTTCGGCGACCAGTTCGAGTCCGCCGGGTACCGCCTCGAGGTTCACGGCCTCGCGCCCGGGCGCTACGATCTCGCGGTGTTTGGCTGGAGCGAGGTCCGCGCCGGGTTCGCTCCGGCAGCCGTCGTACGCGTCACCGTTCGTTGACGACGCCGTAACCGCCGCTGGCATGGTGGCGGAGCGCGGCGCGTATCGCCCGATGATCGCCAACGTGCCGTTCGTCACCCCACTGGACATCGGCGGGTGGGCCGAGTCCCGTCTTCCCGGCGACCCCTGACCTGACCCCAATCGCGGCAGCCACAATCGCTCGGGTGTGCATCGCTCCCATTCGTCCCCGTCTCGCGCACGTGAGAGATTCCGGCGCCCGTCCCTCTAAAGAGATGACGCGAGGGCGCACGGGACGTGAATGCGCCCGTCGGGCCGCGCACGCACCCGGGTCCAGGGCCGCGACTGGAGTAGGATCAGACCCCGCGTCGAGGGCTTCTCAGAACTTCCGGGTCATTGATATGGGTTTCATCCTGTCGGCCGGTGCCACCCGTCGCGCGTTGCTCGCGGCGTGTCTGCTCGCGCCATGCGCGACGGTTTCCGCGCAATCGGCGAACGTCTGGCCGCTGCCGCTGCCGCGGCTGGAGCAACGGGCGACCGCCAACGGCACCTCGGTCGAGATGACGATCCAGTGGAACGTGACCGGCGCAGCGGCGAGCGCCGACCCGCAGCCTGCGGACGTCGCCGGCCCACCGCGCAATGATTTTGAGGTCACGGCCCGGAGACTGGTCTCGGGCGCGCCCGTGCGCCAACGCGATCCGCAGCTCTCCGAAGACGACCTGGTGATCATCGCCGTCGACCCGCAAGGCACGGAAATGGGCTGGCAGGTAGTGAAGGATCCGAGCTTCGTGCGGGCGGAGACGCCGGGCGTCGCGGGGGAGCTGCAGCATCAGACGCTGCGACGGCCCGAAGCGAGCTTCGTCGTCACGCTGCCTGAGCAGGGTGCGGGCATCGCCGAGCTGCGGCTGTTCAAGCCGCGCTGGACCGGCACCGCGTACGTGCTCGATCCACTCGGCACCGTCACCGTTCCAGGCGGGAGGTAGCGCGATGACCCCGCGCGGCGAACGCCGGCCATCGCTCGCCACCCTCCTCGGCGCCGTTTTCATCGTGGTAGCGGCGGTGGCCGCCCACGCCGATCCGGTGACCACCATCCGATCCAGCGGCAGCAGTGCCAACCGGGTGGACGTCGTCATTCTCGGCGATGGCTACACGGCCGCGGAGATTGCCTCGGGCAAGTACGCCGCGGACATCGAGACGTTCGTGCAGCGGGTATTGGCGCAGGAGCCTTACCTGGAATACCAGTCGTATTTCAACGTCCGGCGCGTGGACCTCGTGAGCGCCGAGTCCGGTTCGGACCATCCCGAGCTGGGGACGTTTCGGAACACCGCCCTCGACAGTACTTACAACTGCTCGAGCATTCAGCGGCTGGTGTGCGTCAACCAGACGAAGGTCAACGACGTACTGTCACGCTCGGCACTGGCCGCCACCGAGCGGGACATCATCCTGATCGTGGTGAACGACACGACGTACGGCGGCTCGGGCGGGTCGGTCGCCGTCTCGTCCACCAACGTGTCCTCGGCCGAGATCATCCTGCACGAGCTCGGTCACAGCTTCGGGCTCCTCGCGGACGAATACGGCGGCCCACCGCCGCCATCCTGCAACAACACGATCGAGCCCGCGGCGGCGAACGCGACCCGCGCGACCAGCCGTGCGGCCATCAAGTGGAACCAGTGGATCGATCCGGCGACACCGGTGCCGACGTTCTCGGCGGTGAACGGCGTGCCCGGCCTCTACGAAGGTGCCGCCTACTGCGACACCGGGCTGTATCGCCCGACCTTCGATTCCAAGATGCGGTCGCTGAACCGGCCGTTCGAAGCGATCAACACCGAGCAGTTGCTCAAACGGATTTACAACCTCGTGGATCCGATCGACGCCACCTTGCCGGCGGGGGACACGGTCACCGCGCTGGCCGGCCAGAGCGTCGGATTCAGCGTGACCGTGCCACCGCCTCGCACTCACGCCCTCGACATCACCTGGCGGCTCGATGGCGCGATCGTCGGCTCGGCGCGGGGGTTGACGTTGACCGGAGCGATGCTCCCGGCCGGCAGCCATCAGGTCAGTGTGACTGTTCGGGACACGACCCCACTGGTGCGCAGTGACCCGACCTCGCTCCTCGTGTCGAGCAAGGCCTGGACGCTCACCACGTCGGGGACGACCGTGTTTCCCGACAAGGGCACGCTGCGCTTCGCGGCGGTCAGCGAGGGCGCGGCGTTCGTGGCGCAGACCGGCGCGCAGAGTCTGCGGCTGATGCAGAGCGGCACGGGCCCGGTGAGCTGGACGGCAACCTCGAATCAGCCGTGGCTCACGGTCTCGCCGTCCGGCGGTACCGGCCCCGCCGTTCTCACCGTCTCGATCTCGCCGGCCGCGGGCCTGCCCCTCGGGGCGAGCCTCAACGGGGCGATCACGTTCGCGTTGGCCGGCAGCGGCAATCCTGTCGCGCAAACCGAGGTGGTGCTGCGGACGTATCCCGGAGGATCGTCGGCGCCTCCGATCGGGTTCGTCGACACGCCCCTGGACAATACCTCCGGAGTGGTCGGCGCGATCCCGTTCACGGGCTGGGCGGTTGACGACGTGGAGGTGGCGCGAGTCACGATCTGCCGGGATGCGGTCGCGGGAGAGAGCGCGCCGCTCGATCCGAATTGCACCGGCGCGGCGCAGATCTACGTCGGCGACGCGCTGTTCATCGACGGCGCCCGGCAGGACGTGCAGGCCTCCTACGCGGGCCTCCCGCGGGCCAGCGAGGCGGGCTGGGGCCTGATGGTGCTGACCAACATGCTGCCAGGCGGCGGCAACGGGCCGTATGCGTTCTCGATGTATGCCATCGACCGCGACGGGCACGCGGCGCTCATCGGCACGCGCCGGCTCAGCGCGTCCAATGCCACTGCCACGCTGCCGTTCGGCACGATCGACACGCCCGCTCCGGGCGACACGATCGGCGGCTCGGCCTACGTCAACTTCGGCTGGGCGCTCACGCCACAGCCGAAGTCCATTCCGGCGGACGGCTCGACGATCAACGTCTACGTCGATGGGGCGGCAATCGGGCACGTCTCCTACAACAACTATCGTGTCGACATCGCGACGCTGTTCCCCGGCTACAACAACAGCCTCGGCGCGATTGGCTTCCGCATCCTGAACACGACGCTCCTGGCAGACGGCCTTCACACCATCGCCTGGACGGCGACCGACAATCTCGGCGCCACCGAAGGCCTGGGCAGCCGCTACTTCAGGGTGATGAACAGCGGCGCCGCCGTCGCGGCGCCGCCCGCTCGCACGGCCCGTGTGGCGGCGGCGGTTCGGCCGGCGGATCTCGATCCTGCAGCGATCGCCACGTTGCCCGAGGCGACCGCTCCGTTGAGCGCCCGCCGCGGCTGGGCGGCAGATGCGCCGCTCCAGCATCTGACGTCTACCGACGGATCGCTCGCAGTACGCGGCGAGGAGCTGGATCGGTTCGAAGTGCAGCTCGGTGGCAGCGGACGGTTTGCCGGTTACCTGCGCGTCGAGAACGGGCTGCGCCCGCTGCCCGCCGGGTCACAACTCGATCCGCGGTCTGGAATATTCCTCTGGGCGCCCGGCGCCGGCTTCATCGGCCGCTACGACCTGGTGTTCGTGCGCTGGGAGGACGGCCGGCCGGTCTCGCGTCAGGAGGTCCAGATCCGGCTGGAGCCGAAGGGCCATGGGCATGTCGGGCCGCAGGTCGTCATCGATGCGCCCACCCCGCAGCAGGCGGTGGGGCAGCCCTTCGCGTTGGGCGGGTGGGCCGCTGACCTCGATGCCCTCAGCGGGACCGGCATCGACACGCTCCACGTGTGGGCCTATCCGGTTGCGGGCGGTGCCCCGATGTTCGTCGGCACCGCGACCGCCGGCGGGTTGCGGCCCGATATCGCGGCCGTCTACGGTGAGCAATTCCGGGAGTCCGGCTACGGGCTAATCGTGCAGGGCCTCGCCCCTGGCACTTATGACCTGGCCGTGTTCGCCTGGAGTCACGTGCGCGGTGATTTCGCGCCCGCGGCAGTCGTCCGCGTGACCGTGCAGTAGCGACCTGACCGTGTGGTCGAACGCAAACCGGAGCACGAACCAGTACCATGGCGCGTGCTGCGAATCGGATTCGACGGCCGCGCTCTCGCGTCGCCAGCCGGCGGGGTGCGCCGGTACACGCGCGAACTGTTCGGCGCGCTGGCCGGGCTCGGGGGCGACCGCCGGATCGTCGCGGTTGGGCCGCCGACGGGCGTCGCGCTGCCACGCGGCGTCCGCGCCGAGCCCGCGGCACCGTCACTGCGCAGTAACGCGGGCTGGATGCTGACCGGTCTGCCGCTCGCCGCCCGGCGTGCCCGGCTCGATCTGTTTCACGCTCCGGCCTACACGGTTCCGGTGATGTCGCCGCGTCCGCTGGTGGTGACGATCCACGACGTCAGCTACGAACGGCATCCTGAGTGGTATCCCTACCGGCGCGATCCCGTTCGTCGCGCGTTCTATCGCTGGTGCGCGCGCGCCGCCGACCGCGTGATCACTGATTCAGCCTTTTCGCGCGCCGAGATTTCGGCCGCTTACGACATCCCGCCCGAGCGCATCGACGTCGTCCCACTCGCCGCGTCCTCAGCGTTCACGCCTGGGCCGGCGCTGCCCCTGCCGCCCGCGGTTCCGCGACGATATGTGCTGCACGTCGGCGACTTGCACAAGCGGCGCAACCTCGACGTCCTCGTGCGTGCCATGTCGCGGTTGCGATCGATCGACCCTCACTTGCGTGACGTTGGCGTGGTGCTGGCCGGGGTCGATCGTCAGGAGGCCCACGACGCGTTGTCCGCGGACGAGATGAACGCCAGCGGCGCGATCGCGCTCGGCTCCGCCGACGAGGCGACCCTGCTGGCGCTCTATCGATCCGCTGCCGCGCTCGTGTATCCGTCGCGCTACGAAGGCTTCGGGCTGCCGCTGGTCGAGGCCATGGCGTGTGGCGTTCCGGTCATTGCCAGCCGGGCGTCGTGCATTCCGGAGGTTACCGGGGACGCAGCCGTTCTGCTCGATCCAGACGACGTGGAGGGCTGGACGGCAGCGCTCGCAGAGCTGCTCGGGGATGCCGGCTTCGCGGCCGCGTTGGGCGAGGCCGGCGCGCGGCGCGCGGCGACGTTCTCCTGGCGGCGGACCGCGCAACAGACCGCCGTCATCTACGACCGGGTGCTGAACGGCGTGTGACGGCGATGCGCGTCTCGGTGATCGTCCTGAACTACAACGGCCGCCAGTGGCTCGATGGCTGCCTGAATGCGCTCGCGCTGCAGAAGGGCGCGCCCTCCTTCGAAATCATCGTTGCCGACAACGGATCGACCGATGGCTCGATCGTCTGGCTGGCGAAACATCATCCGCACGTCCGCGTCCTGCGCAACGGTACCAATCTCGGCTTCGCGGCCGGCAACAACGCCGGTGCGGCCCAGGCGACGGGCGACTGGCTGGTGTTCCTCAACAACGACACCGTCCCCGAGCCGGATTGGCTGGCCGAGTTGTGCCGGCCCCTCGGCGAGCACTCCGACCTCACGATGGCGACGTCGCGGGTCGTGTTCATCGACGACCCCAGGGTGGTGGACAGCGCCGGCGACGGCTACCTGCGGGCCGGCGGCGCCTACAAACGCGGACACCGCGCGGAGGTCAGCGGCTTCCTCGAGTCGTGCGAGGTGTTCGGCGCCTGCGGCGCGGCGTTCATCGTGCGGCGCGACGCGTTCCATGCAGTGGGCGGCTTCGACGAACGATTCTTCATGGTCTACGAGGACGTCGACCTGTCCTACCGGCTGCGGCTGGCCGGCCATCGGTGCTGGTACGCCGCCGCGGCCGTCGTTCGTCACGTCGGGAGCGGCACGCTCGGGCGGAGCAGTCCGACGGCCGTCTATTACGGGCAGCGCAATCTGGAATGGACCTGGATCAAGAACACGCCCGGACCGCTGATGCTGCGAACCGCGGCGCCGCATATCGTCTACTCGCTGGCCGGACTCGTGCACTACCTGCGCCGCGGACGGTTCGGTCCCGCGTTGCGCGGCAAGCTCGCGGCCGTCGCCGGAGTGGCGGCGATGCTGCGCGCGAGGCGGCAGATGCGGCCGCTGCGCCGTGTGGACTGGCGGGCGATCGATCGCTGGCTGGATCGCGGATGGGTGCGGCTGAAACAGCGCGAGAAGGCGGCCGCGCTCAGCGCGTCCCGATGACGGCGTAGTCGAGAAACGAGTAGATGCGGCTGTTCAACTTGTCCACGTTGGCGTTGAACGAATCGACCAGATCCGCGAGCACCGGTCCCATCGCTGCAGTCGCTGTCACCGGCTGCAGCTTGTCGGCGTCAGCGATCGGCGAGCGGTACTCGACGTCCGCGCTGGTGAAGCCGCTGGCGACGACGAGGAACTGGAGCGTCTCGGGGTGGAGCGGCCACACGTGCGTGATGTCCCGGATGTAGCTTTCGAAGAAGGCCACCCAGCAGGACGGGTTGAGCGTTTCCAGCACCAGCCGTCCACCCGGGCGCAGCTTGTGAAATGCAAGCTCCAGGAAGGACAGCAGGTAGGCCGGCTCGAGATGTTCGACCACCTGCGCCGCGAACAGCCCGCCGAGCGAGCCATCGGGCAGGGCAGACAGATACCCCACCGCGTCCCCTTCGGTGACGTCGAGCCCGTTCGCCCGGCAGGTCTCCACCATTTCGTGATTGAGATCGAGGCCGCGGGCGGTGATGCCGGCACTGGCGAGCAGCTCCAGGAACTCGCCGCGGCCGCAGCCGACGTCGAGCACGTCCGAGGCGCCGTCGAAGAGCGGCAGGTAGGTCGCCATCCGGGCACGGATTTCGTCGCGCGAGCCACGGAAGCGATCCTCGAACGCCAGGTATTTGTAGGCGTCGAGCGCCGGCGCAAAGGCCTGATCGGCCGATGCGGCCGGCACGGGCGCCGACGTTCCCGCCGGTGCAGTGACCCTCGGCGCAACTTCCAGCCGCGCGACCTCGCGTTTCAGCACCAGCGAGGCCTGCTGGACGACGCTGAGCGCGGCGCGCAGTGAGTCGTCGGTCGCCGCCAGTGCGTCGAGTCGCGCGTCCACGCGTGCGGCCTGGGCGGCGGCCGTCTCGGCCCGCTTGTCGATCCCTTCGGCGACGCTGCTGATCGCCGCATTCAGGACGAGGGCACCGGATCCGGCGGCCCGGTCTCGAGTGTCGACGTAAAGCGTGATCTGTTGCAGATACTGGATCAGCCGCGCCTGGAACTCGACCAGCCCGCGGCTATGCGCCCGGATCGCGTCCGCATCCTCGAGCGCCGCCTGGTGCGCGTTCCGGGCCGCGGTGAGATTGCGATTCAGGTGGTCCACCAGCCACGAGTTGAAGGTGAGCTGGCGCTGAAAGTAGGGCGCGACGATGCCCCAGACGAGGGCGGTGAGCTTGCCGCGAACGCCGCTCCCGACCGGCGGCGCGGGCAGGATGTTCCAGGCGCTGTTGAGTGCGGCGATCTGGTGATCGTCGAACGGCGGCGCCGGATCGGGCGTCTCGAGGCGCGGGGTGGCTGCGCCGTCGAGCGCGGTCAGCGCCTCGTTGTAGCGGCGGTCGGCGTCGTCTCGTTCTTTGGCCAGCCGCTGCAGCGTCTCTTCGAGCGTGGGCACTATCGGATCGCCGCGCGTGAATACTGGGCCT
>Ga0207701_10001138_pt1 | contig 28149 bp, 25 predicted proteins | sample KBSSwiSSwithPhiX_FD_184294 | JGI IMG/M metagenome (GOLD analysis project Ga0207701, IMG submission 184294) | Switchgrass rhizosphere bulk soil microbial communities from Kellogg Biological Station, Michigan, USA, with PhiX - S5 (SPAdes) (version 2) | ecosystem: Environmental > Terrestrial >... | reverse complement strand
GAAATTTTCATGGTATTTCGAAAATCTCGAATTGATTGGCGATACCGCGGAGGGAACGCGTCTGAGGCGTCGCGGCGATACGATTTTCCTTCAGGAGTCTGCAAGATTCGCTGTCAGCAACCACCTCTCTCGTTGCGAAGATGGAACGCGACGTCGCAAGGCCTTGAACGCGCGCCGCGATGTTAACGGTCTGTCCGAAGTAGTCCTGTCGATCGTTGAGCGAAACCGCCAGACAAGGTCCGGTGTGGATACCGATCTTGAGAAGCAAATCGCCATTTAGATCTTTCACCGCTTCTCGCATTTTGAACGCGGCAGCCATCGCCCGGTCTGGAGTTGGAAAGGTCGCCATCACTGCATCACCAATCGTCTTGACAACGGCTCCTTTTTGCTCCGCCACGATCTTGTTTAAAACACGAAAATGCGCGCGCACCAGATCGAAGGCAGCCAAATCGCCCACTCGCTCGTAAAGTTCCGTTGAGCCTTTGAGATCGGTAAACAGGAACGTGAGGCTCGTGATCTTGAGCCGCTGATCTACTGCGAGCGTATCGGTACGATAAATGTCGCGGAAGGTTTGATTGGTCAGAAGTCGCTTCGCAGTCAGGAACGCGCGCCGCCTGCCGAGGAGATCATGAAGTTTATCGCCAGCGATCCAAATGCCGGGCAGGGTCCGCGACGCGGAGCGATTCTCCAGAAAAATGCGCAAAGGACCGGGCCGCATCTCGAGCGTGCCAGTGGGAGCATGGTCTTTGGTCATGACAAAGGCGAGTGACTGCTGTTCGCGCGTCGGCTCACCCTTCACATCGATGAACTGCGACATGTGGGCGACCGGATCGAACACGATCAAAAATTCTTCGGGTGCCTGGAGCGAGAGCTCCACTTTTTCACCCGGCGGAAGTTCGACGGTTTGCAGCGTGATTTCCTTGATCAGGTTTGCCAACTTATCGTCATTCGGCAAATCAACGCCCGAGCTCCAAAACAACTGCCTGAAGTATTCGATCCACGGCAACGTCTGCGGATCGTGCGCCGCAATCTTCCGCACCCGCGGGCTGATGGTAAAAGTGACCTCCACCATCTCGTCGAGCGTCGGCTCGTAGGCGGCCGCGCAAAGAGCGCAGCTATAGTCGGCCTGATTTACGGTCTTCAGCGTCGTGCCCGAATTGAGGACGCCACCGCAACCGGGACAGAGAATGTTCCACGATAGGTCGAAGATACCGAGCTGGGCGGCGTGCAAAAATGCGGCAATCACATCCTCCTCGTTGAGCTTATGCTCGGCGGTAAAGGCGAGAGCATTAATGCGGCAAAGCGCACGGTCCGGGGCCTCGGTGATGAGCCTTTCGATAGCGGCGACTGCCTCTGGTTTGGCCGATTCCCGTAACGCGGCAAAGAGCGCTTCGGCTTCACGGAAAGGTTTCATCATAGTAGCTATGGTTTGGCCAGAAAATGTAAAGCAACTCGCGCAAAACTTCACCTCGGCGAGCGCCGTTCGCGCTCATGAGCCTCTAAACTGAGCCTGTCCCGATCAAAGCTTCCATTTCTTCGGCAATTTTTGCTTCAGCTTTTCGACTGACTCGAAGAGATCGCCAAATTTTCCGACGCGGGCTAGCGCTTGATCCGAGCGGAATTTCAAGAGATCGGCTTTTTTCTTTTTCAGGCAGTTTGCAACTTCGTTCCAGGCTACCGGAGTGGAAACGGTCGGCTCTTCCCTGGCGCGGAGTGAATAGACGCAGATGGTGGTCTTGTGTTCGTCGTTCTGGCTCCAATCGACGAACACTTTTCCTTTCCGCACGGACTTCGACATGTTCGACGTGACAAAATCGGAATGTTCGCCTTCGAGATACTGAGCCAGCGCGCGCGACAAATCTTTCGTCTGATCGTAGGTCACAGCCGTGTTGAGTGGCACGTAAACTTGCAGACCTTTTGAGCCACTGGTCTTCACGAACGATTTCAATTTCATTCTGCCCAACAGATCGCGCAGCCAAAGCCCGACCTGGCAGCATTGCACAATGTCGGCCGGCACGCCGGGATCGAGATCAAACACCATCATGGTGGGACGTTTGATGTTGTTCTTGCGTGAGAGCGACGTATGCAATTCGAGATCGGCGAGGTTGGCCGCCCAGACCAGGGTGGGCAAATCCTGCGCGAGGCAGTAGTTCATCATGCGATTGTTGCCTTCGCTCCACACTTTTGCAGTCTTCACCCACTTCGGCCGATGGGACGGGCAATTCTTTTCGTAGAAGAACTCGCCTTCCACGCCGTCGGGATAGCGCTTCATGGTAAGCGGCCGATCTTTGAGATGCGGCAGCAGCACGGGTGCGATGCGGATGTAGTAGTCGATCACTTGGCCTTTGGTGAATCCGACCTTCGGATAAAGCACCTTGTCCAGGTTCGACACCTGAATCTTGCGGTCTTCCACGACCAGTTCGGCTTTATTAGGCATGGCAACAAGAGATTCCTCGACTTCGCTCGGAATGACAAACAATCAGGCGAAAAAACGCTCGGGCGAGAGCATGGGCTGCGGTTTGCAGATTCGAGCGACACAATGCTCCCAGCTTTCGTGGCCGCTCAGGATTTCGATCTCTACGCGCAAAAAACAAATCGGCACCTTCACCTCTGCTCCGGGCAAATACGGCATGCGCACGGCATCTTTCTCGGTGGTAACGATCATCGCCAGATCGCGGCGAATACAACGATGGATGAACGTAGTTAGCTCCGCTTCGGTATAGTAGTGATGGTCGATGTAGCGCTTGGCCAGATCGACGTGCGCGCCAAGATGTTTTAAAGCGCCTTCGAAACTTTCGGGCACAGCGATGCCGCAAATCGAGCCGATGAATGCGTCGCGCAGGCTCTCGAGCGGCAACCGTTCGCCAGTGAAAACATTCTGAAGATATAGCGGCTTATGCGCGCACTCGATAATCTCGGCGGTGCGGTTGTAACGCCGGATCCGTCGGATGAGGGCGTCATTAGGCTCTCCCGTAGTCTTTGTGATAAAGACATAGCTGGCGCGCCGGAGATTTCGCGGCGCCTCGCGCAACGTGCCGCGCGGGAGGAGGAATTCATTGCCAAAGGGCGCCTGCCGGTCCACCAGCACAATGTCCAGGCGGTGTTTGAGATGGAGATATTGCAAACCGTCGTCGAGGAGAAGCGTATCGACTTTCCATTTGTCGATGGCAAGGAGACCACTCTTCACTCGATCTTTATCGACGAGCACGACCACGTCCTTCAAATTATGCGCCAACATGTAAGGCTCGTCGCCGGCCGTCCGTGAATCGAGCAGCAGCGACTTGCCGTCGGACACAATTCTTGGCGGTTCGACCATCCTTCTGCGCAGTCGGTCCAGCCAGCTTCGTTTGCGCGGAATGCTCTTGTAGCCGCGGCTCAGAATGGCAACACGCCGGCCACCCGCCTGCAAGGCGCGCGCGAACTTTTCCACAATTGGCGTCTTACCCGTGCCGCCCACCGTGAGGTTGCCGACGCTGATAACGAGACAACCGAGCGGTCGCTCGCGTAGAATTCGTTTCCTGTAACAGTAGAGACGAAGCTGAACGAGGCGTTCGTAAATGAACGACAAGGCGTGAAGAATTCCGCGCAGAACGGAAGCGCGAATCCCATGACGACGCTCGAGAACCACGTCGATGCCGAATTGTTCCAGATTTTCAAGCCGTCGGCCCATGTGAAGCGGGGATCAGTAATCGGTGATCGGTGATCGGATAATGCGGGCGCCGCGATTATCGGCGTGTGTGATGACCGCGTGCGCCGATGTCGATCCGGCAGCGCGTTTCATGGCAGCTGCTATTTTCGTCGGAGAACGAAGCGTCACGGCCGTAATTGTCGATCCGCTGCCGCTGAGAAAGGCGCCAAGCGCGCCCGCTTTTTCCGCAGCCGCAATCACGCGCGGGAGGAACGGAATCAGTTTTTTCCGGTATGGCTGATGCAGATGATCTGCGAAGGCCCCGCGCAAATCACTATAATTGTCAGATGCAAACGCCGCCGTAATTGCACACGCATTTGCACAGTTTTTCACGGCGGCCAGACGCCTGATTTGCGATGGCAAAATCTGCCTCGCCCGCGACGTGTTAATTTCCAAGTCCGGAATTAAAAGGACGAAATATAAGCGCTCCGAGACTGCGAAGCGCTGAAGCGTAAGGCATGCGTCCCGCTTGCCACCGAACGGACTTGCCGTGGCGAGCCTGCTCCGTCCAACCGAGACGGTCGCGCTACTCCGTACCACCGTGAATCCGCCGAAAGTCGCCGGCGCGGCGTTGTCCGGATGTCCTTCCAATTCAGCACACAGTTGAAAGATCGACAAACGACCAACGCGATTGCCAGTAAAGGCATTCAAAGCGTGCAAGATACCAAGGCGCACTGTGACGCTGCTCCCTAAACCGCGCGTACGAGGGATGTTGCCCGTGATAGATGCGGAAAATAAGAATGGCGCGCGCTGGGTATGACGAAAAAACATGTCCGCTGCCTCCCCTGCCACGGCCTGCGGCGGGGATTTTGCACCCCTTGTTACGACCACATCGTTATACATGCGCAGCGCGACCCCGAGGCAATCGAAGCCCGGTCCGAGATTGGAAGTGCTCGCCGGAACGCGAACGGTAACGTATTGCATGGGTCGACAGTCGCGTCGCGCACAGCGGCGCTCTACGATGGGAGAGTGTAACGAGGCGCTGTCTGGGCGGCAACCAATCCGTTGTGCAATGCCGATTCGCAAGTACGCGGTTAAGGTCAGCGCGACCGATGAGAACCGACTCGAACTGGATCGATGCAGCCTTACTCCGCGATTTCGAGGCAGAGGGAACCGATGCACACCGGCTCTGCACAATCGAAGGCGGTTGGATGGAACGCTTCGGACGCGATGTCCTTATCTCATTCAAAAACGTGCTGGCACGCGAACGTCTAATCCAGGAGCTACAATCTTGGGCAAGCAATGTCCGGTTTGAGGTTGGTCGCATTTTCGCCCGGTTCGTCCCTCGCAAAAATGAAGAGCGCGAAGCTCCTCGCCTCATATTTGGCGATCCAGCCGAGAATTTGCAGACGATCGCCACTGAGCGACATCTCAAGTTTGGCATCGACTTTGGGGCCGGCTACTCGGTCGGGTTCTTTGTTGATCAAAGAGAAAACCGCCGCCATCTCCGCCACATTGCGCCGAAGCGGCTACTGAACTGTTTTGCCTATACCTGCTCCTTTTCTGTCAGCGCCGCGTATGTAGGAGCTACCACTCTCAATATCGATCTCTCCAAGAAATCCCTGGCGCGAGGTCGGGAAAATTTTGCGCTAAACCGCCTGCCAAGTACCGATCATCGTTTCATCGCCGACGACGTGATGGCGGTGCTGCCGCGACTCGCGCGCCAGGGAAAGAAATTCGATGCAATCATTCTCGATCCACCAACTTTTTCGCGATCACGCGGAGGAAAGGCGTTTCAGTTTGAAAATGATTTTGAGAAATTGCTCTTTGATTGTCTCAATCTGGCGGAGCGCGACTGCCGCGTCCTGCTCTCGACCAATTGCTCGACCCTGCGAGAGCATGCGCTCGAGGTAATGGCCCGCCATGTCCTCAAGAGAGCGCGCCGAGCGGCCAGCTTTCATCGGCAGCCTCCGCTACCTGATTTTCCACCGGGAACGGGCGCAAGCTCGATTTGGCTCGTATTGCGTTGACAAGATCTATGCGCGCAAGAAACGATCAGAATCCGAATCATTAAGCGACATGGATCATTCATCTGCTGAAGTCTTGGCCGAGTTCCCGGAACGCGGATTGCATTGGGCGAAAGAACAGTTCGACAGCGTTCTGAGCGAGACGGAGAATTACGTGCGCGAAAAACCAGCAGAATCGCTGCTGTGCGCGTTTGTCGTCGGCTACATTCTGAATCGATTGCCGCTTGGCCGAATCCTGGGCGGGCTCTTTCGTCTCCTAATCGTCGCGTTAAGACCCGCGATCCTAATTTACGGCGCCACCAAGCTTTATCAGGCGGTGCAGGAAGAAGAATCTTAATTCGTCAAACCTTTACTTCCCTTCGGTCTGACGTTTTAGGGCTGCAGGTTCCTGTCCCTTCTCAAGTGTCTTCGAGGGTAAAGCCAATTTTCAGCGTCACTTGCCAATGGCTGATCTTGCCGTCCTCGATATATCCGCGGGTCTCCGCCACCTCGAACCACCGCATGTTGCGCACCGTTTTCCCGGCGCGCGCCAGCGCGTTCTTTATCGCTTCTTCGAAGCCGTTCGGCGAGGACCCAACCAGCTCAACTTTTTTATAAATATGCTCAGACATTTGGCCATTATCCTCCGGGGAAGCGCTCGAAAACAACTAAAAGCTCTGTCGATGGGGTGGGTCGGCGCGCTGGCGTCAACCCGGACGCGGCGCTGCGGCATCCTTACGAGCCACGAAATTAGGAAATTTGCTTTACAAGAGCACTCCTAATCCGGCAGCCTCGCGGTGTGAGGAAATTCCCCAGTGTTTGTTTGCTACTCTCGCTTGTTCTCTCTTGCGTCAAGGCTCAGGACCAGGAAAGCCAACTGGTCGATCGCCTGCTTAGGCCGGACATGACTCTGGGGAATAAGGCGCAGAACAAACAGTTTGTCGCCGATGGCGCATCCATAAACAAAAAGGCAACGGTTGGGACATTTTACGTCCAGAAAAAGTCAAATTCGAAGAGCTTCACCGGAACTCGCGACTTTTCCGCGCAACAATTCAATTCTCAATCTTTCCAAGGCACGCGCAGCGCATCGGGAATTCCACCGCAGCAAGCGATCGGAAATTCTCGTCCTGTTTATGCGACTCGCACGGCGCGCGGCGTCGGTGACGCCGCGCAATCTGACAAAAAGGTCGCAAGCCGCTCGTACGCTGAGAACCGGCCGTTCCTTGACCAAGGTAAAAGTCAAAAGTCACTTAACAGACAGAATGCGCCGCTCACGATCGAGCAGGTGCGCGAGTTGCTGAACAAAAACAAGTAGCGCACCGGCCCGGAGCGCTATTTTGTGCTTGATCATGGAGCCGGATGAAGCTCTCGCGTTTTTAAAACAAGGCGCCGCGCAGATCATCAGTGAGGACGAGCTGCGCGAGAAGCTCGCTGGCGGGCGTCCCCTCCGAGTAAAACTGGGGGTCGATCCAACCAGCCCCGATATTCATCTCGGGCACAGCATTGTTTTGCGAAAGCTGAGGCAGTTTCAAGATCTGGGTCATCAGGCGGTCCTGATCATCGGCGATTTCACTGGAATGATCGGTGATCCGAGTGGTCGCTCCGCCACGCGCCCGCAACTAACGCACAAGGAAATAATGGCGAATGCCGCAACTTATCGAGACCAGGCATTCAAGATTCTTGATCCGGCGCGCACCGAGACCGTTTGCAATGGCGACTGGTTTCGAGCGATGTCGTTTGAAGATGTCATTCGCCTGAACAGTCGAGTTACGCTGCAACAAATGCTGCAGCGCGAGGATTTCCGGGCCCGGATTGACAATCGACAATCGATTCGCTCACACGAAATTCAGTATCCGATCATGCAAGGCTGGGACTCGGTAATGGTGAAAGCGGATATCGAACTTGGTGGAACGGATCAGCTTTTTAATATTTTGATCGGCCGCGATTTCCAAAACGAGGAAGGTCTGCCGCAGCAGGTCGTTTTTCTCCTTCCGATTCTCGAGGGCTTGGATGGCTCAAAAAAAATGAGCAAAAGTCTCGACAATTTTGTCGCGATCAACGAGCCCGCGGGAGACATGTTCGGGAAGCTGATGAGCGTTTCCGACGAGTTGATGGCGCGCTATTACCCATTGCTCCTCGGTCGCCCATTGGCGAGCAATGTGCATCCGCTCGACGCTAAGAAGCAACTCGCCTTCGAAATCGTTCAGACCTACCACTCGACTGAGGTCGCCCAAAAGACGCTCGACGAATGGAATATGCGATTCAGCAAGCGCGAGCTGGAACATGCCAACCTCCCCATCTTCTCAGCCGGCGCGCCGCTGGAAAAACCTGAAGCCGTCACGCTCGTCTCAAACGTTTATCTGGAAGCGTTTAACCTCGAGAAATCCCGTAGCGAGGTTTCCCGCCTGATTAAACAAGGAAGCGTCGAACTCGATGGAGTAAAGATTCGCGACCCTAAGGGAAGAATCACACTGAAAGCCGGCCAGATTCTCCGCCTCGACAAGACGCACGCAGTGCGAATAGGCTAGACATCCGCGTACAGCAAAAGAGCCACGCGACCCTCGGCCTCGTGGCTCTTCGAATTTTTCTTTTATTCAGGCCGCAGCCGTTTGGAGCATCGGCATAACGCGCGCGTTCTCCAGATAGCTCGCGGCGATGCCTTCGAAGTGCGCCCGGATGCTGCGCAGTTCCGCCGTCACGAAGCCATCGACAAAGTGCAGGCGCCGGTCCAGCCAAGCAAACAGCTTGTTTTTGATCTCGTAGTGAACAGCCAGCGTGACCTCAGTCCAGTTTGGGCGGATCTCGGCGAAATCAACGATCCCCATGAGGTTGATGTTTCCACCCACCGATTCAAACGCATACTGATTAGGCGAGTCGCCTTCCACTGACAAGAGAACCGTGTGCGCCTCAAATCCAAGAGGGCCGCGAAAACTAAAATCGACAGTCTTAGACGACGTAACAGTAGCCCTCGTTACCATCAGGAACTGGCGTCGATACGATTGAATGCTGGCCAGACGGGCCCTGCATTCCTCCAACGGCTGACTCATGTGTAAGGTTTTCTGTAAGAGCATAGGAATATGGTTTTTGTTGCATTCCATTAAGCAATAGCGATGCCATCGCGTTTCCCCAAAGGGGCTGGTAACTTCCGTGCGAATTAGTGTCTTATTTCTTTACACCTTTGTATCTGATCAACACGCTAAACCTTCGAGGTCGAGTCAATCATAAGTCGCCATTCAGCAGGCAGTTCCATCAGAGTTTCACCTAATCCACCGAACAATGGAACCTTAAGGATCTTTCCCAAAATATCGGCATTGGTCAGGGCGGCTATATCGTCGGTGACCGGCACACCGTTTAGCGCGACACCGACGCAACGTAGTTTGTGCTCGTGAATGCTTCGCACTGTTAGCGCCGTGTGATTAAGACAACCGAGCCGGTTCTGCGCTACCACCAAAACTGGCAGTCGCATCTCAACAGCCAAATCGCTCACAAAATAGTCGGATCGAATGGGTACGAGCCAGCCCCCGACTCCTTCAACGAAGACGTGTTCAACTCGACTTTTAAGTGCGCGAAACGCAGCAAGAATCTGGTCGACGTCGATGTTTACCTTTTCGATCAGGCTGCCCACAATCGGCGCGGCCGGCGTCTTTAACCAGACGGGATTGACATCGTCGATTGTCAGCCCATCGCTGCCGGCTGCCAGCAAGAGCTCTGCATCTTGACGGTCTCCACAACAGATCGGCTTCATTCCAGCGCAGCTTGTTCCAGCGCCGCGCAACAACCGCAACAACTCGACCGCAGTGTGCGTCTTCCCCACGCCGGTATCTGTCCCGGTGATGAAAAGGCTCACGCGACTTGTTTCACACGCTCGGATGTGGTCGTTGAGCGACTCGCATTGATCGTTTGCATCATCGACCGGAAAATCTTCGCGCCATCTGCGCTACCCAGCCGCGCGTCTGAGGCGCGATCAGGGTGAGGCATCAAGCCGAACACGTTACCTTCGCGATTGCAGATGCCGGCGATGTTTTCAATCGAACCGTTGGGATTCGCTTCGGGAACAATCCGGCCGTCCCTGCCGGCATAGCGCAAGATGACCTGTTGATTGGCGTTAAGCTCACTTAACGTGTCCGGGTCCGCGAAGAAACAACCTTCGCCATGCGCAACTGGCATGCGGAGAAGCGACCCTTTCGGGCAGCCGTGTGTGAACGGCGAGTCATCCACCTCCACGCGCATTGTCACCATGTCACAAACGAATCGCAGCGACCGGTTCCGCACGAGTGCACCCGGTAAAAGGCCGGCTTCGCACAGTACTTGGAACCCATTGCACGTCCCGAGTACCAGCTTGCCCGCGCGGGCGTCGCTGACTACCGCTCGCATGATGGGCGAGAACCGAGCAATAGCGCCGCAACGAAGATAATCCCCATACGCGAATCCGCCCGGCAACACGATCGCGTCAAAATCATCAAGTGACGTTTCCTTGTGCCAGACGTATTCCGCGTCCAGCCCTTCGAGACTTTTAATCGCCGCAAGACAATCCTGGTCGCAATTTGAACCGGGAAATTGGATGACGGCGAATTTCATGGCGATCTAACGTGCGGCCGCGCGTTGCTCAGCGTGATAATCATTAACCACCAGGCAGGCGTGGATAACGCCTGGAATCCAGCCGAGCAAAGTCAAAAGGATGCTTAGCAAAAAACTGGCGATGCGTCCGGTCATCAGCACCGCGAGCGGCGGCAGAACTACACAGAAAAAATATCGCAACGCTTTCATTTACTGTCTCTTCCTCCTTGCCTTAGTCTTCGTCTTCCTGGCTTCCTGCTTTCCTGATTCGCCTTTCTGAAGCTCGTAATCTTCGATCACCGGATTCGACAACAAATCACGGCAGAGCCCGTGCAATCGCGATTCAAGATCTCCATTCTGCCCATCGACATCGATCTCCATGTATTTTCCGATCCTGACGCTTTGAACCTCCGGCATTCCCAGGTGACGCATCGCATCGCGCACCGCGTTACCCTGCGGATCGAGCACAGCCGCCTTCGGCATCACGATGATTTTCACTTTCATCGCCTCACCATATTTGCAGCTCACAGTCGAACAAGTGCAAATCGGAGATCTCTCTCTTTTCGCAGCGCTACGCCTCTCGAATAACGTCGCTGGGCTTTTTATCCTCGCGCAAGCCCAAGAACACGGGCGCACGCAATTTTCCATCACGGGTCCACTCGGCGAACTTGATTTCGCAGACGAACACCGGATTTACCCAATGGATTTTGCGCATCATGGAAGGCGTGATTCCCTGGACCCATTGCCCGTTTTGTTTCGATGGCAGATCGACAAAGGGACAATTGTCGCGCGTTTCTTTTTGGAATTTCTTGTCCAACATCGATAATGATTTCGCAGTGAAGCCGGTCCCCACTTTGCCGGCAAAAACAAGACGACTGTCTTCTTTCTTTTTTTTGTTCTCGTAATAGCCAACCAGGATCGCGCCGAAATGTTTGCGCGCGCCCTGCGGCGGCGTGTATCCGCCGATGACGAATTCCTGTTCGTTAACGCATTTGAGCTTGATCCATGTACCGCTGCGCCGGCCGGCCTCGTAGATTGAATTTCGCAATTTCCCAATTAGACCCTCCAGGCCGCGCCGCTGCACTTCTTTCAACAACACCTTGGCGTCCCGACCTGTCGGGATCTCGCCCGAATACCGGATGATCTCCCCTGCCCCAGCGCACAATTTTGCCAGAACGGTTTTGCGTGCTTCAACCGGGAGGCCGATCAAGCTTTTGCCTTCGAGCTGTAGAAGATCGAACGCATAAAAATAGATCAGCGCTTTTCGGCCCTCCATTTCCAGTGCCTGCAACAATTGAAACGACGAGCGCCCCTGTTCGTCTAGGGCGACCACTTCGCCGTCGATCACGCATTCGCGAACCGGCAGTTCTCCAATCGCCTCGACGACCTCGGGAAAGCGTTTCGCCTGTTCGTTTTGATTGCGCGACATGAGAGAGATTTTTCGATCGTTCTTGATCACGATCAGACGGATGCCGTCGAACTTGAGCTCGTACATCCAATTGCCGTGAGTTGGCGGCTGCTCGACCAGCTTCGATTTCATCGGCTCGATGAACCGCGGCTTTGCCGATGGCAGAGACAGCTCTCCGAGCTGTCCGTCGAATAATCTGTTGCCGTTATTCTTTCGGCCGCCTTCGCCACGGCGAAGCTGCGATCGGAGAGGCGTCCCTACCTCTTTGTCTTTTTTTTTAAGCGATTTCTTCCCCTTCTCTACCGCCGATCGAATGCGCGCCTTAAACTTTGAAGTGGCACTCGCATTCTCCCGCCCGTCCGGCTCGGACCGGCCCGATTCCCATTCGGCATCCTGATCGTCGGCGATCTGCTTCATGGTCCGGCCGGATTTGACCGATTGATCATCCAGCTTTTTCGAGACCGGCTTGATACTCTTCGTCGCTTTCAGAATCAGCCACTGATTCTTTTCTCCGTCACCGCGGATCCGAATCAACGCCCATTCACCCTGGGCTTTTTTGCCGTCGAGGACCAGGTGAAGCCGGCCTTTCTTCAGCGATTCGAGCGGCTTCTCGCCATAGATGTAATACCTTCCCTGGTCCCACAACATGACCGTGCCGCCGCCATATTGTCCCTTTGGAATGATTCCCTCGAATGCGGCGTATTCGACCGGATGATCTTCTACCTCGACCGCGAGATGCTTTTCGCCCTGTGTCCACGGCAATCCCTTGGGGACGGCCCATGATTTAAGAACACCGTCCATTTCGAGACGAAAATCGTAGTGCAACCGGGTGGCGTCGTGCTTTTGAATGACAAACCGCGACGCGCCTTTAACAGCCTTGGGCAACGGTTTGCCCACAGGCTCGCCGGTCTTGCTGAAATCGCGCTTCTTCTTGTACTCAGCCAGTCCCATCGCTCTTCAAATCTAGCGACGGTCACAGATCGCCGCTACAGGGAATACGCGAATTTCACGGATTGATTGAGAACTGCCGGTCAAGAGCGGGCGATCAGCAAGGTGGATCGGCTTGTCCTCAAGACGATGGTTAGCACATCGCCGGAGGCGCAAAATAATCTCAGGAAAATGGCGCCAAGGCGCACTTGTTTTGACAACGCGGTCCACCATCATTCCGTTGCGTCGGTTTCGACGGCTTCGCCCATAAGATAACGGGTGAACCGGCGAATCACGATGTTTTCGCCAAGCTCGGCGATCTTGGCCTTGAGCAGGTCGCCGATGGTTTGATCGGGGTTTTTGATAAAACCCTGCTCGAGCAAACAGAGGGTGCTACAAACTTCTCGAGTTTACCATCGACAATTTTGTCCACGACATTGGCCGGTTTGCCGGTCACCTGGGCCTTGTAGATCTCGCGCTCGGTTTCGATGAGATTGCCCGGAACATCCTTGCGGCTGACGTAAAGCGGGTGTGCGGACAGGCGGACAGACGCCCGCATGTCATCAACGATTCCTGCACACGTTTTAATTCCGTCGAATTTCTGGTGACATTGCGGGATTCGTTGAGAAAACTCGGCCTTCAAATGGTCCTGAAGCTGGCATAGGACGCTTCTCCCCGGAGCTTCGTCTCATCTTCAGGCCTGCGGTCACCAAGGGTTAACCAGCGGGGAAAAGAAAGGTCCAACTATGTATCAGCCCATTCGGCTTCAATCTAGAAATTCAATCAGCCAGTCTCTGGTTGGAATGAGAATGCTTGTCAGTTTAATTTCCAGTTTTGCGCTCGCGTGTGTCGCTGCAGCGCAGATGCCTCCACCCAACAGAAAGGGCCCGCCCGCCAGGCAATTTTCACAACCACACGGACATGGCAGTAGGCAAGCCAACGATTGCTGGTCCGTACCGTTGGCTTGCTTGTGATCGTTGGCTTGCTTGCGATCCTTGGTTTGCCTGTGATCGTTGGCTTGCCGCGTCGACGCCAATTACGGTGAATGTGACACAACTCCCCACTCCCTCATTCACGCCATTCACAGTCCCCACTTCGACGGCGGCGCCACAAACTAACACGGTTACCATGGTCCCCATTACGACAATGTCGGGGCCAGCAATTAAGGTCGACCCCAACGCGAACACGAACCAGCCGGCGCAATCCGCCGTCTCAGTCAGTGGTTCCAACTCGCTTACGAACCAGCAAACCGGCAACCTTCAGAACACGATCCAGAGCCAGATCAACGGACCGACCCAGACAGGGGCTCCCGTTCCGTTAGAAGTCACAACATTGGGGGACGCATCTAAAGGCCTGGACCAAATTGCAAAGCAGTCGGAATATTACGAACCTGTAGGCTTTAAACCATCTACAAACGGGTCCGCCGGGAGTGTCGAGGCGATTGTTGTAAAGCACGACGCTGTAGGCTATGACCCAATTCCAAGCGTTAATCCATCGTCGCCCTTCAAGTCGGTCTCGGTAACTAACCCCAATGAGCCGTGGAATAATAATGGTTGGAATGGACAATCTGTTCAGAATCCCTTGGACAGTCAGTACAACCAAAATAACCAGGTCATGCATATCGAGCCCAGCGCTCTAGTACGTCAAACTCAAGGGTTAGATCAAAATGCGGATAATGACCCAACCGGTACGGAGAGCCTTCACATTAAAGACTGGAATGTGCCGTTTTTTGAGATGTCAGAGTCCCCTAACCAGATAACAGCAGGGAAGTTGATCTGGGAGCAGTGAGATATTCATCGCTCCACTTCTTGTTGCCGATACTCTTTTGACGAAAGAAGAGTTCTTGTTGCTAGTCGAGCACATGGGCAACGAGAACCCGCTCGACTCCGAATGATGACTTTTATCCGCGGTTGCGGTTCTGGCTGTTCTGTCGCCGCTTTTTGTCCGCTTCCGCGTACGCCAAATCCACAATCGGTAATTGTCGATCTCACGCCTATTCGTTAGGCGAACTCGACGCGCTCGCGGATTCCTCGCCAGGCAGCGGTTCACCCACCAGATAACGGGTGAAGCGGCGGATAACGATGTTCTCGCCGAGCTCGGCGATTTTCGATTTCACCAAATCATTGATCGTTTGATCGGGATTTTTGATGAACCCCTGCTCGAGCAGACACACGGTCGAGAAAAATTTGTCGAGTTTGCCGTCCACGATCTTGTTCATGACCGCTTCGGGTTTGCCTTTCACCTGCGCCTTGTAAATCTCGCGCTCGGCTTCAATTAAATTTCCGGGAACGTCGTTGCGGCTGACGTAAAGCGGATGGGCCGCGGCTATGTGCAGGGTGATGTCCTTCACGAACACGCGGAAATTCTCATTCCTGGCCACAAAATCCGTCTCGCAATTCACTTCCACAAGGACTCCGACCTTCCCCTGTAAATGGATGTAAGCAGCCACAATGCCCTCCTTTGTCGCACGCGAGGCTTTTTTAGTTGCTCCGGCGATGCCTTTCGTTCGCAAAATCGTCTCGGCCTTTTCCAGATCGCCGCCGCTCTCCGCAAGGGCGCGCTTGCAATCCATGAAGCCGGCGTTGGTTTTTTCGCGGAGTTGCTTAACCAGTTGTGGGTCGATCTGCATGGGAATGAAAATTTAGAGAGTTACAAGAGTTACAAGGATTACAAAAGTTGAAGCGTTGAACCGTGGAAACGGATTCAGGTTCGATCGAGGAGGATCAGGCTGACACGCCCGCCATTTCGACTTGCTCACGGATTCGAGCTTCGCTGCCCGCCGAAACAATGGCATCCACGAGTTTTTGCAAAATCACCCGAATAGCCCGAATTGCATCGTCATTTCCGGCGATTGGATAGTCGATCAACTCGGGATCGGCGTTTGTGTCCACAATCGCAACCACGGGAATGCCGAGACGGCGCGCCTCATTCACAGCGTTTTGCTCGCGAAGGGTGTCGATCACCACCAGCGCATCAGGCAACTGCGACATTTCGAGGATCCCGTCGAGGTTGCGCCGGAGCTTTGCGGCTTCTCGATTAAGCGCTGCCAGTTCCTGCTTGCCCATCTTCTTGTATTCGGGCGATTGCTCGATCTGCTCAATGTACTTCAAACGGCCAATGCTCTTGCGGATGGTCGAGAGATTAGTCAGCGTTCCGCCGAGCCAGCGCTGATTGACGTAAAACTGGCCGCAAGCCAACGCCGCTTCCTTTATCGCTTCCTGAGCCTGTTTCTTGCAGCCCACGAACAAGATTCTGCCTCCACGGCGGGTGACTTCCTGAAGAAACTCTGTAGCGCGCCGAAGCTGGATAACGGTTTCATCCAAATTGATAATATAAATTTGATTACGCTGTTCGAAAATGAACGGCTTCATTTTCGGGTTCCAGCGCTTGGTCTGATGCCCAAAATGGACGCCAGCTTCCAAGAGTTCAGGGACTAGTTCTGTTGGCTCAGCCATAAAAAAAATCGCGTCGGCTCGACCGGCACGGCGAGCGGCGAATATGCTACGACGCCTCGCCGATCGCAAATTCAATTTCCCAGCTAATGGTCATTTCGCTCGTGACGTCCGCTCTGCATACCGCGCCAGAATCCAAAGGAGATCTGAGAGGCGATTCAGATACCGCAAAATCTCGGGATTAAAGTCTTTACCATCGGCTGTGAACCGAGCGATATGCCGTTCGGCACGGCGGCAGGTTGCTCGAGCGAAGTCGAGAGCGGCTGAAGTGTCTGTTCCCCCGGGGATAACCCAATCTTTCGGGTAAAGCGATTTATCCTTCTCAAGATCGACAATGACCGCCGTGATCCGGTTGACCATTGCGGCGTTGGTGAGATGAAAACCATCTTTGATGTAGCGTTCCCGATCCTGCGGCGTCGTTGCCAGCTCGCCCATCACAACGATCAAATCTTTTTGCGCGGCCAGGATTTGGTGGGAAAGGAACTCTTCCTTTGAAGTAGATCGAACAAGACCCAGCGCAGCAGTCAACTCATCGACACACCCATAAGCATCGACGCGCGGATCGGTTTTCGATACGCGTCGGCCGTACATGAGCGAGGTTTCACCCTGATCACCGGTTTTAGTTACGATCGACACGATACGAATTGTAGGGCGTTTCTTTGAAACGCCAACCAAGGGTGGCCTCTGACACAGACGCGCTACAAATTCTGATTATCCGATGGCAGGCAGCGGCTCAGCTTCTTCCGTGACCGGCGCGCCTATATGCTCACCAAGTTCAACCAATTTGATTTCGCGGTGCTGAGGAAATCCCGTGCCCGCTGGAATCAGATGACCCATGATTACGTTTTCTTTGAATCCACGAAGCCGATCGACTTTACCAAGTGTGGCTGCCTCGGTGAGCACCCGGGTGGTATCCTGGAATGAGGCTGCCGAGATAAAGCTGTCGGTTTCAAGCGAAGCTTTTGTGATGCCGAGCAAAACCGGTACGGCTTCGGCTGGCTTGCCGCCTTGCTCAACGACGCGCTGATTCTCCGCTTCAAAGTCGATCCGATCGACTTGATCGCCCCAGAGCAGCGAAGTGTCGCCGGGATCGGTAATTTTTACTTTACGTAACATTTGGCGCACGATGATTTCGATGTGCTTATCGTTGATTTCCACGCCTTGGAGCCGATACACCTCCTGCACTTCGTTCACCAAATGTTCCTGCAGATCCTGAGGTCCGCACACCTCGAGGATTTCGTGAGGAACAACAGGGCCTTCCGTAAGTTGCTGGCCTTTCTTCACAAAATCGCCTTTGAAGACAATGATGTGTTTGGTGAGCGGGATCAGGTGCTCTTCCTCGGTTCCGGTATCAGGATCCTTTAAAATCAGGCGTCGTTTGCCACGGGCAGTTCCACCCATCTCGACGATCCCATCAATCTTTGCAATCTCTGCCGCGTCCTTCGGACGGCGAGCTTCGAATAATTCGGCCACGCGCGGCAAGCCGCCGGTAATGTCCTTGGTTTTTGCGACTTTACGCGGCGTTTTCGCCAGGAGTGCGCCCGCTCGAACCTTCTGCCCTTCTTCGACGATGACGTGCGCGCCAGCGGGGATCGAGTAACTCGCGAGCAGCTCCTTTTTCTCACCCACGATCACAATCTGCGGATGCAAATCCTCCTTGTGCTCGATAATCACGGTGCCCATGAGACCGGTCGCTTCATCGACATCACGCTTGATTGTCACACCGGCGATCATGTCCCGAAATTCGATCTTACCGCTTTTATCAGTCAGAATCGGCACGTTGTAGGGATCCCATTGCACAAAGGTCTCACCTTTCTTGACCGAAGCGCCGTCGTCTTTGGAGATCATCGAACCGATAACGACGTTGTAACGCTCCAGTTCGCGGCCTTCGGCGTTATGGACACCGATCGAGCCGTTCTTACTCAAAACGATCCAGCTACCGTCGAGCGCCTGCACCGTTCGCAGATCATTGAACTGAACAGTGCCATCGTTCTTCGCCTTGATGATAGGCTGCTTGAATGTCTGACTCGCCGTGCCGCCAATATGGAATGTCCGCATGGTCAACTGCGTTCCGGGCTCACCGATCGATTGCGCCGCAATGATGCCGACTGCTTCGCCCAGCTTCACAAATTGGCCCGTGGCAAGATTACGGCCATAGCACATCGCGCAAACGCCGCGACCGCACTCGCAGGTGAGCACCGAACGAATCTTCAAGCTCTCTACGCCGATTCGCTGAAGCTCCGCCGCGATTTTTTCGTCGATGAGCTGGTTTGCCTTGACGACTTTCTTCTTTTTGTCGACGGGGTCTGCGATCGTCTCACAACTGACCCGCCCAATAATGCGCTGGCCGAGATCGACGACCTCCTCATCGCCCTCATAAATCGACCGCACCACAATTCCATTTACTGTGCCGCAATCTTCTTCGTTAATGATGACGTCCTGCGCCGCGTCCACCAGTTTGCGGGTAAGATAACCCGAGTCCGCGGTTTTGAGCGCCGTGTCCGCGAGACCCTTACGCGCTCCGTGCGTAGAAATAAAGTACTCAAGGACGGTCAGTCCCTCGCGGAAGTTTGACGTGATCGGACGCTCGATAATTTCGCCGCTTGGCTTGGCCATCAGGCCGCGCATGCCAGCGAGCTGCCGCACCTGCTGACGGTTGCCGCGTGAGCCGGAATCAACCATCAAGTAAACAGGATTCAGTTCTTTACGGCCCTCGTTGTGTTCTAGGGTACGGAACATCACGCTGGAAATTTCGTCTCCGGCGTGCGTCCAGATGTCGATGATCTTGTTGTACCGCTCGCCATCGGTGATGATGCCTTTGCGATATTGCTGCTCAACCTGCCGGATTTGCTTGTAAGCATTTTCGAGCTCCGTTTCTTTCTCCTTCGGAATGATCATGTCCGAAATTCCAATAGAGATTCCCGCTTTGGTCGCTTCGGCAAAACCGAGCTCCTTCAGTTTGTCCAAAGTCGCGACCGTTTCAGCCGGGCCCGCGATCTGATAACAACGCCAAATAATGTCGCTTAGTTGCTTTTTTCCCGCCGGTTTGTTGAAAAATCCGAGCTGCTTCGGCCAGATCTGGTTGAAGATTACGCGCCCCGCCGTCGTCTCGATTGTCTTTTTTTCTGCATTTCCGTAGATCGTTGGTTTGCCAAAGTCGGGGTTTTTGATTCTGATGCGGTCGTGGGTGCGAACGCTCCCTTCGGCCATGGCAAACTCCACCTCAGCCGGATCGGAAAACAGCGGGAGACGCCCGTCACCATCACTTCCGAGGGCCCGTCGGGGGTTTTGGGTGAGATAATAACAGCCGAGTGTAATGTCCTGAGAAGGCGTCGTAATCGGCTTACCACTGGAAGGAGAGAAAATGTTGTTCGGAGCCAACATCAGCATGCGTGCTTCCATTTGTGCCTCCACCGAAAGCGGGACGTGCACGGCCATCTGGTCGCCGTCGAAGTCCGCATTATAAGCGGTGCAAACCAGCGGATGGATGCGAATCGCTTCGCCTTCGATCAATTGCGGCTCAAAGGCCTGGATGGACAATCGATGCAAGGTCGGCGCGCGATTGAGCAATACCGGATGACCTTTCGTTACCTCATCCAGAATGTCCCAAACTTCCGGCGTCTGCCGTTCGATCATCTTTTTCGCGCTGCGCACGGTATGGACGTAACCAAGATCTTTCAACCGACGGATGATGAACGGCTCGAAAAGAACGAGCGCCATTTTCTTGGGCAGGCCGCATTGATGAAGTTTTAGCTCGGGCCCGATGACAATTACCGAGCGGCCGGAATAATCGACGCGCTTGCCGAGCAGGTTCTGGCGGAAACGCCCACCCTTGCCCTTGAGCATGTCGCTCAGCGACTTGAGCGGTCGATTTCCCGCGCCGGTAACAGCGCGGCCATGCCGTCCGTTGTCGAACAGCGCGTCCACGGCTTCCTGCAGCATTCGCTTTTCGTTGCGAATGATGACGTCCGGGGTTTTGAGCAGAAGCAGATTTTTAAGCCGGTTGTTACGATTAATAACGCGACGATACAGATCATTCAGGTCCGAAGTGGCAAAACGCCCACCTTCAAGCGGAACAAGCGGCCGCAAATCCGGCGGGATCACCGGCAGCACATCAAGAATCATCCACTCGGGGCGCGCATGTGAACTCTGGAAGCCTTGAACGAGCTTCAGCCGTTTCGCCAGTTTCTTACGAATCTGTTTGCTCTTGGTGGCGCCCATCGCCTTTTCGAGCTCTTTGTTGAGTTTATTGAGGTCAATCTCTGCGAGAAGCTTTTTGACCGCTTCGGCGCCCATGCCGGCGACAAAATCTTCGCCATACTGCCCCTGCGCTTCACGATATTCGACCTCATTAAGCAGTTGTGCTTTCTGCAGGGGCGTTTTGCCCGGATCGATGACAATGTAATCTTCGTAATAAATGACGCGCTCAAGCTGACGCGCGCTCATGTCGAGCATCAGCCCGATGCGCGATGGCATGCACTTGTAGAACCAAATGTGCGAAACTGGGACGGCCAACTCGATATGTCCCATCCGTTCGCGCCGGACACGCGCCAGCGTCACCTCAACGCCGCACCGGTCACAGATGACACCCTTGTGTTTAATGCGCTTGTATTTTCCGCAGGAGCATTCCCAATCTCGTGTCGGACCAAAAATTCGTTCGCAAAAAAGGCCGCCCTTCTCCGGTTTAAAAGTGCGGTAATTGATTGTTTCCGGATTTTTGACCTCGCCCTTGCTCCACGAGCGCATCGTGTCGCTGGAGGCGACACCGATCGCGACCTGATCAAAACCCACGGGGCGCTCCTCGCCCACTAATTCACGCCAGGAATGTTCGTTCATGATTTTATCCAATAATTGCTGATCTAAAAATTATGCGACGTTCTCCAAGAAGCTGCTGGGCGCCTGGCCACCGACCTTTACATCGAGACCGAGGCTCTGCATTTCCTTGATAAGCACGTTGAAAGATTCAGGCGTACCCGCTTCGAGTGAGTTATCACCCTTGACGATCGATTCATAGATGCGGGTGCGGCCCTGCACGTCGTCTGATTTTACGGTAAGCAGTTCCTGCAAAGTGTAGGCTGCGCCGTATGCCTCCAGGGCCCACACTTCCATTTCGCCGAAGCGTTGTCCCCCGTATTGCGCCTTGCCTCCGAGCGGCTGCTGCGTGACGAGGGAGTACGGTCCGACCGCGCGGGCGTGAATCTTGTCAGCCACCAAGTGACCGAGCTTCATCATATAGATGTAACCAACGACCACCTCCTGGTCGAAAGGATCGCCGGTTCGTCCATCAAAAAGCCGCGCTTTACCGTTAGCCTGCACCCAGGAGAAACCTTCCTTCTTCTTCGCGTCTTCCAGATATTCGCGGATCTTTTTTTCCTTGATACCGTCGAACACCGGCGTCGCCACTCTGAATCCGAGTGCCTTCGCGGCAACTCCCAAGTGGGTTTCCAATACCTGGCCGACGTTCATGCGGCTCGGTACGCCGAGCGGATTGAGCACGATCTCGACCGGCGTTCCATCCGCCAGAAAGGGCATGTCTTCCTCCGGAACAATGCGTGCAACAACGCCTTTATTCCCGTGGCGACCGGCCATTTTATCGCCGACGCTCAATTTGCGCTTGCTTGAAATATAGACCTTAACCTGCTTGATGATCCCCGGATCGATATCATCGCCGCTCTCTACCCTATCTATGGCACGCTCCCGTTCCAGCTCCAGTTCGGCAAACTTGTGCTCATAAGAACCAATGATCTCGCGAATTTTGTTACGGATTGGGCTCGGATCGATTTCGATGTGGTCGTGCACTATTGCGAGCTTTCGCAACAGTGTTTTGGTGATCTTGCGATTGGCTGGAATGATGATTTCGCCGGTCTCGGCATTTACGACGTCAAGAGGGATTTTTTCGCCGAGCAGGATGTTCGAAAGCGAATCGGTCAGTTGTTCGGTCAACTCCTCTTTCTTACGCCGGTGCTCTTCACCGATTGTTTTGAGCTGTCGTTTGGTTTCTGCCGGCGTGAGTTTCTCGCGCGAGACTTCGCGACGGGACGAGACTTTTACGTCCATCACGATTCCGTAAGTGCCCGAAGGAACCGTCAGCGAAGTGTCTTTTACATCGGCGGCTTTTTCGCCAAAAATAGCCCGGAGCAATCGTTCTTCCGGCGCCAATTCGGTCTCGCTCTTCGGCGTGATCTTGCCCACCAGGATGTCACCCGGCTTCACTTCCGCGCCGACCCGCACCACGCCATCGGGACCCAGATTTCGTAAGGCTTCTTCGCTGACATTCGGGATGTCGCGGGTGATTTCCTCTGGTCCAAGCTTCGTGTCACGCGCGCCGATCTCGAATTCATCGATGTGGATGGAGGTGTAAATGTCCTCCTTCACCACTTTCTCCGAGATCATAATGGCATCTTCAAAGTTGTACCCGTTCCAAGGCATGAACGCGACGAGCACATTACGGCCCAGCGCGAGTTCGCCATGATCGGTATTCGGGCCGTCGGCGATGACTTGACCGCGTTTTACATGCTGGCCTTTACGCACGATCGGCTTGTGATTCACGCAAGTGCCAGCATTTGAACGCATAAATTTGCGCAACTCATAAACATGAATTCCCGCTTCCGGGTCCGTCTTTAGCTTCTTTTTGCTTTCAGGCAGCTGGCCGTCTCTCGTGACAACGATTTGATCAGCCGTGACCGAGGCCACTTTGCCACTCTCGGTTGCGAGGACAACGGCGTGGGAATCTCGGGCTACTTTCGCCTCCAGCCCGGTGCCGACAAGCGGCGCCTCCGAAGCAATGAGCGGTACGCCCTGGCGCTGCATATTCGAACCCATTAGCGCTCGGTTCGCGTCGTCGTGTTCTAGAAATGGAATCAGCCCCGCTGCCACCGACACCAGTTGCTTGGGCGACACGTCCATGTAATGGACCTTCGACGGATCGACTTCGAGAAAGTCGCCGCGATACCGCACCGACACTTTCTCTCCAGTAAACCGCCCTCGTCCGTCAACTGGCGCGTTTGCCTGCGCGACGAGGAAGTTCTCTTCGCGGTCGCCAGTGAGATAGTCAATTTGATCCGTCACGCGGCCGTTTTCCACCTTGCGATACGGCGTCTCGATAAAGCCGAATTCATTGATGCGCGCGAACGTGCTCATTGAACTAATCAGGCCGATGTTTGGACCTTCAGGGGTCTCAATTGGACAAATACGGCCGTAATGCGAGGGATGAACGTCGCGCACCTCGAATCCGGCGCGTTCACGGCTCAAGCCTCCAGGACCGAGCGCCGACAAGCGGCGTTTGTGCGTCAACTCTGCGAGCGGGTTGGTTTGATCCATGAACTGCGAAAGTTGCGAGCGACCAAAGAAATCACGGATGATTGCGCTAAGCGCCTTCGGATTGATCAGCTTTTGCGGCGTCATCCCATCCACATTGATGTCGAACAGCGTCATGCGCTCCTTGACCAGACGTTCGGTGCGAGCAAGACCGATACGGCACTGATTCGCCAGCAGCTCGCCTACCGTGCGCACCCGGCGGCTGCCCAAGTGATCAATATCGTCAAGAGTGCCTTCGCCCCGGCGCAAGTTGATCAAATACTTGATCGCTGCGATAAAATCCTTATCCGTCAAAATACGTTCACTGGAATCGACGTTAATCCCGAGTTTCTGATTGATTTTGTAGCGGCCGACGCGTCCCAGATCGTATTTCTTGGGATCGAAAAAGAGCCTTTTGAGCAAAGCACGCGCATTCGCCACCGTGGGGGGGTCGCCTGGACGCAAACGCCGGTAAATGTCTTTAAGCGCTTCTTCCTGGTCGTGGGCCGGATCTTTCCTAAGCGCCTTGACGACTGTGTCATCGTTCGAAATGTCGATCACTTTCACCTCGTGAATCTTGAGCGCCATGATCTGACGAACGGTCGCCAGAGTAAGAGGCTCGAACGCGCGCGCCACCGTCGTCTCGCCATCACGGATCTCGGCGGTGAGAACTTTGGTGGCCAGCTGTTCTTCGTCGAGTTTTTCGCTCAGCTTGAGATTTTCAATGTTGTAAAAAAGCTTGATAACTTCCTCGTCAGAGCCGTAACCGAGCGCGCGCAGGAACGTCGTGGCGAGAAACTTACGGCGGCGCTTGCGTCGATCGAGGTAGATGTAAAGAAGATCAGCCGTATCAAATTGCACCTCGATCCACGAACCGCGGTCAGGGATAATGCGGAAGCTGTAGAGGACCTTACCGTTGACGTGCACGGTGGATTCAAAAGCGATCCCTGGGGAGCGGTGTAACTGGCTCACGACCACACGCTCGGCGCCATTGATGACAAATGTGCCTTGTGGCGTCATGAGTGGGATTTCGCCCATGTAAACTTTCTCTTCCTTGGTGCCTTTTTCCTCGCGTAATTGAAACGTGACGTGCAATGGCGCGCTGTAAGTCTGGCCTTCGCGCTGCGCCTCCAGCGCGGACAACTTCGGCTCGCCAATTTCGTAATGACTGAAATCGAGCACTGCTTTTTCATCGTAGCTCTCGATTGGAAAAACCTCCTTGAAGACAGCCTGGAGCCCCTGATTCTTCCGTTTTGAAAACGGGACGTCTTTCTGGAGGAAATCGACGTATGAATTGAGCTGAACCTCAATCAGATTCGGTGGTTCGATGCCCTCCTTGATGCTTCCGAAGTAAATGCGTTCCGACATAATCACTAGACCAAGAGTTGACCCTCGCAGCAGCCGCACCAAATCGCGTCCGCGCGGGTGAGATTTTACGTGGTTAACGACGAGCGAGGGGCGTAAAAATGACACCAAAACAGCGGCCTGTCAAATTCGCCACCGTTTTGCTGCCACCTTTGTGTTTTGCCGTCGAGCGCCGGGTTAAAAATACCTCTGCCTATCCTTAACAGAATCCTACATTAGATGAAAACGTGTGCTGCGCAAGTGAAATGTGGCCCAGCCATCCTGCTTGTGCAGGCCGGAAGCCTGCGCCTTATTTAATCTCAACCTTCGCGCCTGCGGCCTCGATTTTCTTTTTGATCTCGTCCGCTTCTTCCTTAGTCACGCCTTCCTTGACAGTCTTGGGCGCTCCTTCGACGAGCGCTTTGGCATCCGCCAAGCCCAACCCAGGCACAGCGCCGCGAACTTCTTTAATCACGGCAATCTTGTTCGAGCCCATTTCTTTTAAGATGACATCGAATGTGCTCTTTTCCTCAGCAGGCGCTGCTGCCGCGCCCCCTGCCGCTCCGCCTGTCGCAGCGCCTGCAGCAACGGCGACGGGAGCGGCTGCGCTCACACCCCATTTTTCTTCAAGCTGTTTAACCAGTCCAGCAATCTCCAGCACCGACAGGTTGCTGAGTTGCTCCACCAATTTATCTGTATCTGCCATTTTTTGTTTTCCTCCAATTGCCGCCTCCGAAGGCCTTCGGAGAATTAAGGCCGGCAGCCACCGGCCCGGACAGTTCTATTTCACTTCCCGTCCCGCCATTGCGAGCGGAAAAACCTGTAAATTTTACGCCGCCGCTTGCGCGGACGCGCCGCCCTCCTTTTCTGCCTTCGTTTTCAATAACCGTGTCAGCGCGGAGGCCGGTCCATTCAATAGACGGACAAGACGCGCTGCCGGAGATAAGAGCAGCCCCAGCAGTTGCGCCTGCAAAACTTCGCGCGGCGGCAGCTCGGCCAATGTTTCCAATTCCGCTGTGGAAAGAACGGCGCGATCGACAAAGCCAATTTTGAGCGCTCCAATCTTAAACTCGGTGGCAAATGTCTTAAAGATTTTCGCGACTGGCGCCACATCTTTTTCCCCTGTAACGACTGCCGTCTGTCCGACCAGCTTGTCGCTGACATCGGGAAAACCGGAGTCGGTCATGGCGCGCTTGAGAAAATTATTTTTCACCACGTGCACTTCAGCGCCCGTTGGCGCGAGCCGGTCCCGCAACTCGCCAAAATCGCGAACTCTCATGTGCTGGTAATCGGTCACAAGCACGAAAGGCGAGCGTTTCAGTTTCTCGGAAAGATCTGAGACGATGCTGGCTTTTTCTAGTCGCATGTTGGCGGGTTTACTTATTGTCGACTTAGGGCTTAGACACTCAAATACGGCGCTGGATCGACGTGGATTCCAGGAGACATCGTCGCACTAATTGTCACAGCCTCAAGATAATGTCCTTTCGCCGTCGCGGGACGCGCCCGCACAACCGCTTCGATCACGGCGTTCCCATTTTCCACCAGCGCCTCTTCTTGAAAGGAAAATTTTCCAACCGGCACCGCGACATTGCCGTTCTTGTCGAGCTTGAATTCAACACGGCCGGCCTTCACTTCCTGGACCGCTTTTGCCGTGTCATCGGTTACCGTTCCGGTCCTGGGATTGGGCATTAGTCCGCGCGGTCCGAGCACTTTCCCAAGCTTTCGAACTTCTGCCATTGCCGCCGGTGTCGCGATGGCAACATCAAAATCCTGAAAGCCTTCCTGGCATTTCTGAATCAAGTCTTTCATCCCGACAAATTCTGCGCCTGCTTCTTTGGCAGCCTTCGCTGCCTCGCCTTCTGCGAAAACGAGCACGCGCACCTGCTTGCCGCTCCCATGCGGAAGCGGACAGGTCCCGCGCACCATCTGGTCGGATTGCTTGGGGTCAACACCCAGCCGGAACGAAACCGTCACGGTCTGATCGAATTTCGTCGCGGGCATTTTTTTCAGCGTCGAGACAGCATCAAACAGATTGTAAGTCCTCGTCCGGTCTACCTGGTCGACGGCTGCGCGATAGCGTTTGCTGCGATTTCTTTGCATGGCGTTTTTCAGTTCCAACGAGCCGTGAAGCTCTCCTGATTTTATGTTCCGCGCAGCTATTGGAGCAACGGGGAGCGCCTAAACTAGCGGGATCGACGCGACTGTCAACCCGATCGCCGGTCAGCCTCCTCTTTTCCTGCGCGCGGCGTCGATGACGGGGTCGAATCGCAGGAAAAGCTTTAGAGCACCGCAATCGATGATTCCAACATAACAGGCTAGCAGATCGTGTCCTAGATAACCAAAAAACACATTCTCCGTTCCGCCGCTCTTCGAGTGTGGCAAGTCCGTCACGCCCACCCATTGCGGCGGCACGCTAAAGTTACCTATCTCCATTGTCGTAAAGTAAGCCTTCTCAATGACGCGCACATTTTTGCCGACGTCTTGAACGTTAAGTCGGGTCCAGAAACGAGACGCTGAGGCAAGACGCATATTAAGGCCCGCAATCGCATTCTGGCTAAGCAGGGTATGCGCAGCGCCAGTGTCTACGACGAAATAGCCAGAGCGTCCGTTTATCCGAGCGGGAACGGTCAATCCACGGTCACTGATCGGCGTCATTGGAATTTCCGTGCAACCTCCCGCCTTTAGTCCGGCGCTCAACGTTGCCGAAGTAGACGGCGCCGAGGGAGGTTTGAGAAAAAGATGCATTCGGAAACAATCGATTACCGCGTGGTGGCGGTGGAGAAAATCAATTCCCAAAAGCCCATCCAGGCTCAAACCCCTACCGGCGCTAGCAAAGGACGAAAAATCCCACGCGCTCACGGGATGCGGACCTGCCTGGTAGGGGCCCACCTGAAGTTCCTTGATTTCGCCGGCGCTAATATTTTTACCGGCCAACCCCATCATACCATAGACATTCTCTTCTCCTTTCGTGAGAGATAGACCGAGCGACCTCAGCAGTGCCGAAGCGATAGCGGTCCGACCTGCCCCTGTATCGACGATCAGACTGGCGGAGCGCCCGTTGAGTTTGCACGAGACGTAAAATTCGTTGCCCGCCCTCTTCAAGGTTACCGGAGTGTAACCCTTTTCTATGAGCACACCGGCGAGGCTTGAGACTTTGGGTGCGCCAGAGAGGGAGTAAGGCACGCAGATCATTGCGGATGCCAGCGCGAACGAGATCAGGTTCTTTCGCATCGGGCTAGGAATAGGCGGCAAGAAGTTTCGTGGCAAGCCGATATCTTTCGCAACCACGATTATTAGTCAGCTGCCAATGTGAAATCATCTGTCGCCGATCTTCGACGCACCCTGTCCAATGCTGCCGAGCCATCGGCGTAATCCAGCTCTCGCCGAAAGAGAAAATCGCGAAAACCGCTCGTCGGACCCGGGGTTCCAGATGACCGCGGCACCAACAGGATTGTCGATTCTAGCGCAGATCGGCCGATTCGGCGGCCATTACTGGCTCGGCTTCTTCGGTCGTTTCGGCCATCACTTCGT
>Ga0207701_10001137_pt1 | contig 28163 bp, 24 predicted proteins | sample KBSSwiSSwithPhiX_FD_184294 | JGI IMG/M metagenome (GOLD analysis project Ga0207701, IMG submission 184294) | Switchgrass rhizosphere bulk soil microbial communities from Kellogg Biological Station, Michigan, USA, with PhiX - S5 (SPAdes) (version 2) | ecosystem: Environmental > Terrestrial >... | reverse complement strand
AACACGAAGCAGAGATTGATACCGACGGAACTGTTTCTCTTAAAATGAAAGATGTTGAAAAGGTTAAGAAAGTTCATGGTGACTTTATCCTGGATACCGGGTCTCCGCATTACATTAAACTGGTAAATGACGTCATGAATATAGATGTATATAAAAAAGGACGTGATATACGATACAGCAAGGATTTCGAGCAGGAAGGTATCAATGTTAATTTTGTGGAACAGGCGGACGACGACAAAATAATTGTACGCACCTATGAACGCGGTGTGGAAGATGAAACGTATTCCTGCGGAACAGGCGTAACAGCAGCAGCGTTGGTTTGTTATCACAATGAAAATGGTTTTAACGATGTAGAAGTTAAAACGCTTGGAGGAAGCCTTAATATTGAATTCGACCGCAACGATGAAGACAAGTATTCGAATATCTGGCTATGCGGTCCTGCGGAAAAAGTTTACCAGGGAATCATTGAAATAAAATAACGTTGTCAAAAGAAGAAATAATAAAAGAGCTGGATGCTGCCTGCTTAAAATTTATTGAATTTTGTTCTGATATTGACATCCGGACATTCAACTTTCAACCACCAGACAAATGGTCCATTGCACAAAATACAGAACACCTTACTATTTCAGCCAACACAACGAGGCTGGCCTTTTCTCTCCCCAAATTCATAGTTAAAATATACGCCGGAAAACCAAATCGTGACTCCCGCACTTATGACGAGTTAGTGAATAAATACAAACTGAAGTTGCAACAGGGCGGTAAAGCCAGCGGACGTTTTATACCGCAAAAAATCGTGGGCGAGGACAAAAACGTGATGCTTTCAAGGTTTAAGAAGTCGATGAATAAATTGACGGACACCATTAAAAATAAATGGGATGATAACAACCTGGACAAATACATTGCACCTCATCCCCTGCTCGGTAAAATAACCTTGAGAGAATTGTGCTATTTTACCATTTACCATACCTATCATCACCTGAATATTATCAAACAACGGGTGTCTCCAATCAACATTTAATAGGAACTACATTAAAAACATCTGTGCTTCTATGTGTTATTCTATGTGCCTATGATCCTATGTGGTTCTACTACCCAAATTTAAGGGAACCTCAGTAGGAACATAGATACATAGGGATTCACATAGGATCAGAATTGCCTCCCTTATATTTACCTTTGCACGGATTTTATAGCGACACTTCCTAAAATATGTTTCATTATTTATGCCTCAGTTCACTCTTCGCGTTTACGGTATTTTGATAAATGAAAATAAACAGGTGCTTGTCAGCGATGAATACATCCGGGGAAATTATTACACGAAGTTCCCTGGCGGCGGACTGGAATTTGGGGAAGGCACGCGCGATTGCCTGAAACGAGAATTCAGGGAAGAAATGGACCTTGATGTCGAGGTAGGAGAACATCTATACACAACGGATTACTTCCAGATGTCGGCGTTCAACCCCGCGCACCAAATCATTTCAATCTATTATATGGTTAAAGCATTGGAACCGATAAAAGTTCCATTACGGGATAAAACCTTTGATTTCGATGACAAACAGATGGCGGTCTATAACGCAACCGGCGAGACAGAAACCTTTCGTTTCATTGAATGGACTGATTTTTCGACCGAAAGCGTAACGCTTCCCATTGATAAAATTGCTGCCCAATTGATAAAAGAAAAATTTGAGTCTGATCTAATTTATCAATAATGGTCAGCGGTTGATGGTGACTCTTCCTTTTTCCTTAACCGACCGGTAAATTGCTTCAACGACCAGGATATCTTTCCACCCTTCCTCACCGGGCACTAAAACAGGCGTATTGTTGATGATCGATAACGCGTCTTCATCCATTTGTTTTGCCTGCTGATTGGGTATAGTTGCATTGAGTTTAATGCCATCAGTGGTTATTCCGTTTATCCCGCTGTACTGTTGAAAAGGCTCAAGTTTGTAGCCTCCGTTATTGCACTTTACATTCAGTGTGTTCATGTCTTTTCCAAAACTCGTTTCACAATCTGCGACGATTCCTCCCGGGAATTCAAGCCGGAACTTCATAGTTTCGTCTACTTCCTTATATATTTCCGGCCGGGTTGTACTTTGCTGCGCCGTGACCGCTATCGGCTCTTCGCCGGTCACGTATCGTGTGGCATTTAGCGGGTACACACCCATGTCGTACATGGAACCGCCGCCCATCGCTTTTTTTTGTTTCCAGTGATCAGTGCGTGAATCGAAATAACCCGCGGCTGCTGACACATTCAGAATATCACCATATTTTTTTTCCTTCCTGAATTGTATAATACGCTGTGTATTGGGTTCATGATGCATGCGGTAGCCAATACTAAGTTTCACCTTGCTTTTCGCGCACGCATCTATCATTGATTTACACTCAGCAGCTGTTACCGCCATGGGCTTTTCGCACCAAACATGCTTGCCGGCATTTGCTGCTTTGATAACATAATCCGCATGCATAGACGGAGGCAACACTATATAGATAACATCGATATCAGGATTATTGGCTATGCTATCAAAACTCTTATAGTCGTAGCAATTTTTTTCCGGGATTTTATACTGCTGTTGCCACCGTTTTACTTTATCCGGCGATCCGCTCACTACACCCCTGAGCGAACAGTGTTGTGTCAGTTGCAAAGCCGGCGCTAACAAATCTGTGCTGTAATAACCAAGACCGACCAATGCTACTCCCAGCTTTTCTTTTTTTTTGGTTCTTAAAATTGAGGGAAATTCTGAACCGGCGACAGATAACGCACCCAGGGTGCCCAAGGTATTTTTTATGAAAATGCGGCGTGTTTTCATTTATCGTCTTTTTGAGATTAAACCAGGTGTTTGGCGAGACAGACCATCAATGATTCATTCTTTCATAGAGGCTTAGCCTTCCTTTTAGTTCGGAAAGTTGTTTTTGCATTGTTTTCATTTGTTGCAACAAGTGGTAAATCGTTTCAATTCCTTCAAGGTTTATGTCCATGTCGTAATGAAACCGCACAAGCTTGTCCAGTTCAGGTAGTTGCTCATCGCTAATAAACGCGGTTTCTTCGATCGTGATCGTTTCCAGTATTCCCGACTCGGACAATGACTTCACAAAAGAAATCTCCACGTTCCGCGAAGCACAAAATTCATGGACGGCTATTAGTTCTTCGTTTACCATGACATCAATTTTTTGGAGATAATTTGGATAATTCGGTAAACAGTTCTTTTTGCTTTTCAGTAAGGTCTTTTGGAATTTTTACGTGGAAGGTGACATAGAGATCACCAAACTGCCCTTCCTTTTTATAAACAGGAAACCCTTTCCCTTTTAATCTCACTTTAGTTCCATTCTGCGTACCTGGTGCGACTTTTAATTTCAGTTTTCCGCCAAACGTATCAAGGATCGCTTCGCCGCCTAATACCGCTGCGTACAGGTCAACGTCAGCGGAAGTATAAAGATCGTTCCCGGAACGTTTAAAAATTGAATCATCCTGTATGTCAAACCTTATATAGAGATCACCTGCGGGACCACCATTGCTTCCGGGCGCACCATATCCCTTCAACCTGATTACTTGCCCATCTTCAGCTCCCGCTGGAATCGTGATACGTAAGTTCTTTCCATTGAAATTGAATGTTTGCTGGTGCGTAGTGTACACATCTCTTAATTGAAGCTGCAGGCTGGCCTGGTGATCCTGGCCTTTGAATTGCGTTTGCCTCCGCTCACCGCCCCTGGAGCGACCCCCACCAAATAGTGATTCAAAAAAATCGGAAAAACCACCTTCATCAAAATCTTCACCCGTAAAAGTTCTGCCGCCAGTTGACCATGATCCCTGTTGCGATTGTTTTGCCTGCTCAAATTGTTCGGCATGCTTCCAATCCTTACCATACTGATCATATTTTTTCCGCTTTTCGGGATCACTCAACACTTCGTTTGCTTCATTTATTTGCTGAAACTTTTTGTGCGCCTCCTTATCATTTGGATTAAGGTCAGGATGCATCTTACGGGCAAGCTTGCGATAGGCCTTTTTTATCTCGTCCTGAGTTGCGGTATTTGGTATACCTAATATTTTGTAATAATCAACAAAGTCCATTTCAACTTTTTTTACAAGCAAATAGTCTTCCCGATCTGTGCCATTACTATGATGCGGTCATTAAGACGGCCTTATATACTGTCACTACAATTCTTTCACTTTTATATCTTTCCATCTCACTTTAATCCCACCCCCATCATGAATTTGAAGGGCAATAAATCCATTTCCCTGTCCTATTTTTTCATCCTTCAATTGAACCATTTGGTGTCCATTGAGCCAACTGGTCACTTCGTCATTAACCACCTTAATCTTCATGTCGTTCCATTCGCCTGCCTTGAGGTATTGCTCATCTTCAGGTTTGGGTTGTATCAGCCAGCCGCGACCATAGGATTCGTATATGCCACCCGTATGTTGTCCGGCCGGAGCTACTTCGACCTGCCAACCGCTGATCTTTACTCCATCAATTGACGAGCGGATAAATACACCGCTGTTTCCGTTAGCTTCCTGTTTGAATTTCAGCGTCAGTTCAAAATTCTTATACGGTTTGTCGGTAGACAAATAGCCATACGCCTTGTCAGGGCCACTCTCACAAACCAGTTCCTTACCATCTACATACCATTTTTCTGTGCCGTGAATTGTCCACCCGGAAAGATCTTTTCCATTGAAGATTTTGGTTTGTGCACAGCTGCTGATTGTAACAACTAAACTTGAGATCAATAAAAGCTTTTTCACGCGTGATATTTTTTAGTTAAGAAGCAAATATAAATTGATATTAACCAGGTTACTCATGAAACACAAATGTAATTATTAGCCTATCACTTCTCCTTCCAGGTCATAGTCATAAGCTTTGGTCATTCTGACATTGTAAAATTCCCCGATACTGAGTTTTTTTTCTGAATGAATTACTACTTCATTATCCACTTCCACGCTATCAAATTCGGTGCGCCCCAGGTACCGGCCGGCTTCCTTTTTATCAATGAGTGTCCTGAACACTTTGCCAATCTTCGCCTGGTTTAATTCATAAGAAATTTCCTGCTGCGTTTCCATAATATCCTGTGCCCTTCTCTCCTTTTCCTCATGCGGAACATTATCATCCAGTCCAAAAGCAGATGTTCCCTCCTCATGCGAATATGTGAATATGCCGACACGATCAAATCGCTGCCTGCCGAGAAATCCTTTTAATTCTTCTACATCTTCCAATGTTTCACCAGGAAAGCCGGCGATAAGAGTGGTACGAAGACATATTCCCGGGACTTTTTCACGAATTGCAAGGACCAATTCTTCCATCTCTTGCCTGGTGATCTGCCGTTTCATTGCTTGCAGCATATTATTGGAAGCGTGCTGCAAAGGCATATCGAGGTAATTGCAAATATTTTCCCTTTCCTTCATTACGTCTAATATCTCCAAAGGAAATCTCGACGGATAAGCATAATGAAGACGAATCCATTCCAATCCCTTTACATCCGACAATCGCTTCAACAGGTCCGGTAACATTCTTTTCTTATAGATATCGAGTCCGTAATAGGTCAATTCCTGCGCAATCAGCATTACTTCCTTCACGCCTTTTTTTACCAATCCTTCTGCCTCCTTTACCAATTCCTCCATTGGCTTGCTTAAGTGTTGTCCCCGCATTAAAGGAATAGCGCAAAATGCACAAGTACGGTTGCAACCTTCCGATATTTTCATGTAGGCATAATGCCGCGGTGTTGCAAGCAACCGCTCACCTACCAGCTCCGTTTTGTAATCGGCTTCAAATTGCTTTAAGATCAGAGGAAGCTCCATAGTTCCGAAATATGCGTCGACTTCAGGTATCTCTGTTTCGAGATTGCTTTTATAGCGTTCGCTCAGGCAGCCCGTTACATATACTTTATCCAGTTTTCCTCTTCTTTTTAATTCAACCTGTCCCAAAATTGTATTGATGCTTTCCTCTTTGGCCTTATCAATAAAACCGCAGGTATTTACAACGACAATGTTATGGTCGGTCTTTTTGTTCTCATGCACTACATCAATATCATTGGCTTTAAGCTGGCCGCTCAGCACTTCACTGTCCACCATATTTTTGCTGCAACCCAGTGTAATAATATTCACCTTGTCCTTCTTTAGCGTCTTCGTTTTCATGCCGCGCAAAGTTAACGCAATAAATAGAGGGAAATTGAAGGAAAATAATACGATAACAGATGGTTTTCCGGGTTGATTTACAGGAGAAAAGTTTACAAATCATTAACCTTTGGCCTGGTTGACCGGTCTTGTTGCGCACCGGTTTGTATGGCATCAATTTTTTGAAAATCGTCTTTCAATTTTCCATACAAATGTTCGAATATCTCGTAGTTCGCTGAATACTGTTTATGTAATACCGGATCCGGCTCGAATTTTTCATCAACCTCAATAAAAGATTTTACATCGCGCCATTCCTTCAATAAACCCAAATATTTCATCGCAATGAAGATTGCTCCCATTGCTGATGCGTCAGCGGCATGAGAAACAACGATCTTCTTATTCAACACGTCAGCCAGGATCTTTACCCACAAAGAAGATTGAATAAATCCGCCATTTGCAAAAATGGTGTGTACCGGTTCACCCGTTTCCTCCAGTGATTTTATGATTTGCAAAAATGAAAATGAAATGCCTTCAAGCACAGCCCGCATAAAATGTTCCTTTTTATGTATCGAGCTAACGCCTATAAAAACTCCTTTTGCCGATGCATCCCAAACCGGGGCCCTCTCTCCATATATATAAGGTAAGAAGATCAATCCTTCGGCACCTGCCGGCACTTCGGCCGCCTGATCCAGGATACTTTTCATTTTTTCTTCATGGGAAAGATCAGTATCCATAAAAACATCGAGAAACCATTTTATAACAATGCCACCATTATTGATAGCGCCCCCCGTTAGAAAAGTATTCTCGTCCAATATATAGTTGAATAACCGCTGCTCATGATCAGGAACGATATGGTCACCAAGTTTTCTTGCCGCTCCACTTGTGCCAATTGTCAGAGCCAGCTCTCCCGGCATTACTGCGCCTGCGCCGATATTTGCAAGACCACCGTCACTGGCCCCGATAATAAACGGGATCGCGGCCGGAAGTTTTAAAAGATGCTGATAATTCTCTTTTAAATTTGAAAATACCTGGGTCGTTGAAACCGGTTTTGATAATTGTTCTTTGGTAATGCCTGCAAACTTCAACGATTCATCGCACCATTTTAATTGGCGAATGTCGAATAAGCCTGTAGCTGATGCGATGGAATGATCCACTACAAACTCACCAAATAACTGGTAAAAAATATATTCTTTGACCGAGATAAATTTGAAAGCCTTGTCAAATTCTTCCGGCAATTCATTTTTTATCCATGCAATTTTGCATAAAGGCGACATGGGATGGACCGGCGTTCCTGTTAACTCGTAGATGATTTTTGCTTGCTCCGAGCCCTTTAGCTGTTGGGCGTACTTGTTACTCCTGGTGTCTGCCCATGTGATCAACTGCGTCAAAGGTTTGCCGTTTTCGTCAACCGCTATAACACTATGCATCGCCGCACTAAATGAAACACAGGCAATGGTGGATTTATCGGCTATAAATTCAACAGATTCCTGAATCACCTTTAAGAATGCCCGAAATACCTCGTCAGGGTTTTGTTCCTGACATCCCAGTGAGGGATTAAATGTAGGATAACCGGCTTTTGCTTCAAATAATATTTTTCCGTTCGCTGAAGCAACTACGGCCTTAACGTGTGTGGTCCCAATATCGATACCGACAATATGCTGCATGCCTGCTGGTCAAAACCGAATTTAAACAATGCAGGGAGAATTTGTTCAAAATTGTACTATCCTTTGAGGTTAGGATTCGCTTTTCTCCAAACTAAACAAGCTATCAACAAATTCATGCTTATTAAATATGAGAAGGTCTTCCATCTTTTCACCAACACCAATGAATTTCACGGGGATGTTAAATTGATTAGCTATTGCCAGTACCACCCCACCCTTGGCGGTTCCATCCAGCTTAGTGACGGCCATTGCCGATACATCAGTAGTTGCCGTGAAATGTTTTGCCTGTTCCAACGCATTCTGACCCGTACTTCCGTCCAAGACCAGTAACACTTCATGAGGTGCTCCCGGGATAACTTTTTGAATCACTCTTTTGATTTTACTCAGCTCTTCCATCAGGTGCGCCTTATTATGCAACCGGCCTGCCGTATCGATTAACACGACATCCACCTTTTTAGCAACGGCGCTCTGCACGGTATCAAAAGCGACAGCGGCGGGATCACTTCCCATATCTTGTTTGACAATGGGAACTCCCGCTCTTTCGCTCCAGATGGTTAGCTGTTCGACGGCCGCCGCACGAAAAGTATCAGCAGCGCCGAGCAATACACTCTTGCCTGCGTTTTTAAAATTATATGCGAGCTTGCCGATGGTAGTAGTTTTTCCAACTCCATTGACGCCCACAACTAAGATGATATATGGCTGTGTCGGCAGGTCCGAATCAAATGCATAGGTGTTGGCATGGGGCGCATCGACTAATATTGCTTCAATTTCCTCCTGAAGCATTTTATTAAGTTCCCCGCTATTTAGATATTTATCCTTCGAGACCCGTTTTTCAATCCGTTCAATAATTCTTACGGTTGTTTCAATCCCCACGTCCGCGCCAACCAACGCCTCTTCCAGGTTGTCCAGCAATTCTTCGTCGACGGTGCTTTTACCGGCTATTGCCCTGCTGATCTTTGAAAAGAAACCTTCTTTCGTTTTTTGCAAACCATGGTCAAGTGTTTCCTTTTCTTTCTTACCAAACAATTTATTGAAAAAACCCATAGAATAATAAGTTATTGTTCGTCTTCTTTCTTTCAGCTATCTAATAAATAACTCCGGCAAATATTACAGCGACAACGATCCATCCAGGCGGTGTTATTTTGAAAGAAATTAATTCCATATTCCGAACCAAAAAGAAAAGCTATCACGCCAAAGGTCATGATAGCTGTATTTCATTACTCCCACCACGAGGGAAGTCGCAAATTATTTTTGAGCCAGGAAATCCTTCACCTTATCCTTGTGCACAATCTGCTCTTTAAAGGTATAGGCTCCCGTTTTCGGGCTACGAACGGCCTTAATCACTTTAGTATAATTCTTTGATTCCGCTGCAAGCTTCGGGTCCTTCTTCTGTGCGGTCTTTGCTGCTTTTGCCATTTTATTAATTTGATAATTTGCTAATGTGCTAATCTGCTAATTTGCACATTACTTAATCTCTTTGTGAACCGTCATCTTTTTAAGGATTGGATTATATTTTTTCAGCTCCAATCTTTCCGGGTTGTTCTTTTTATTCTTGACGGTGATATAACGGCTGGTGCCAGGCATTCCACTGTTCTTATGCTCAGTGCATTCCATAATTACCTGTACCCGGTTTCCTTTCTTTGCCATTGTCGTTTATTTAAAATTTAAATATGCTGTCCTTCCGCTCTCAACTCTTTTACCACCGTATAAAGTCCCCTTTTGTTAATGGTGCGAATTGCATCCGTCGTGAGTTTAAGGGTAATCCATTTGTCTTCTTCGGCAAGGTAAAACCTCTTTTTTTGCAGGTTCGGCAAAAAACGGCGTTTGGTCTTAATATTCGAGTGGGAAACCTTATTACCACCTACTGGTGTTTTACCCGTTACCTGACATACTCTAGCCATGGGATTCCTAAATTTTAGTCCCGAAAAATTCGGGAGGCAAAGGTAGGGGAATCAACGATAATTACCGAATTCACGGCTACCGTTTTTGCAAAAACCCATGCAACTTCGGGCAAACGGGCGTGACAACCAGGGCTATGCTCCGACGTTCCCCAACAATGATCAAATTTCTGAAACTGACAACCGATCCTTGGGCAATTCCATCTAAATATCTTTTTGCTACAGGTTGACATTCTGATCTGCTGTTATAATTTTGACCCATATTATTTCCGTTTATATGAAATGTTTTTATTCGTTCACTCTCCTATTGTTGAGTATCAGTGCATTAAGTCAGACACGAATTAAAATCCTTACTTACAACATCTACCATGGAGAACTGGCTACGAGTGCCGGAAAACCTAGCCTGGACAGTATTGCAAAATTAATCAACCAGGTTCAGCCGGATTTTGTTGCCTTGCAGGAGGTCGATAGCATGACCGGCCGGTCCGAACGACTATATGGAAAAAGAACCGACCAGGTGAAAGAATTGGCTGCAAAAACAAAGATGAACGGTTATTTCGGAAAGGCCCTGGAATTTGAGGGAGGCAGTTATGGAGAGGCCATTTTATCCAAAACGCCTTTGAAAGTAAGCACACTTAGCCTTCCCATACCCGCCGGCGGAGAACCACGGACCTTGATCTATACGAATACCCGCCTTTCAAATGGACAGAATATCATCTTCGGCGGAACTCACCTTTGTCATCAATCCGATACTAACAGATTGGCACAGGTGGAAGCTATAGATCAGCATTACCGAAGTCTCCTTGTTCCTTCAATTGTGTGCGGCGATTTTAATTTTGAAAATACCGAAGCCTCTTACAAGAAGATGATGAATTATTGGAGGGATGCTGCGGAAATAAGAAATATACCTCCCAACACGTATAGCTCCGAGAATCCAACCAAACGGATCGATTATTTATTTGTCACAAAACGGGGAAACTGGAAGTTTATAAATGCAGAAGCGCTTCCGGTCAAATACTCCGACCATTTGCCGGTGTTGTACACGCTGGAACTGACACTTGCTGAGTGAACAAGGGGCAACACTGATTGTTGTTAACGTGGCGGATTATTAAATTATCCGTAGTTAGTGTAAGGGAGTTACGAATCCGACAAATTATTAAGCCCTTAACTTCACGGCTTTTTACAACGCCATGATGTCAAAGCTATGTTTTTGACCAATTGCACCTTTTCAAGTAGTTTCGTCACTCTTTTATATATCAAAAAATTAACCTATCAATCAATTCATCGACTATGGCATACGATGTAGTGGTAATCGGTAGTGGCCCGGGCGGATATGTGGCCGCCATCCGATCAGCTCAACTAGGATTTAAGACAGCGATCATTGAAAAAGAAAGCCTTGGAGGTATTTGCCTTAACTGGGGTTGTATTCCCACCAAAGCACTACTGAAGACCGCCCAGGTATACGATGACATCAAGCATGCAAAAGATTTTGGCATCGAAGCCAGTGGGACTATAAATTTTGGGGCGGTGATTAAGCGCAGCCGCACTGTAGCAGATAAGATGAGCAAAGGAGTACAGTTCCTGATGAAGAAAAATAAGATTGACGTGGTAATGGGATTCGGTAAAATAGTTGCAAGAGGAAAAATAGAAGTGACGGCCGATGACGGAAGCAAAAAAACAGTGGAAGGAAAGCATATTATTATTGCGACCGGTGGCAGGAGTCGTGAATTACCCACGCTGAAACAGGACGGTAAGAAAATTATTGGGTACCGTGAGGCGATGAATCTTCCTCAGCAGCCAAAATCAATCATTGTGGTAGGCAGCGGAGCAATCGGTGTCGAGTTTGGATATTTCTATAATAGCATGGGCACCAAGGTGACTATTGTTGAGTTTCTGCCAAGAGTGGTGCCCGTCGAAGATGAAGAAATTTCAAAGGAACTTGACAAGAATTTGAAAAAGCAGGGGATTGAAATCATGGTGAGTAGCGAAGTAACATCGGTCGACGCGTCTGGCCCTGGCGTAAAAGCAAAAGTAAAAACGGCAGGTGGAGAGGTAACACTTGAAGCGGATATATTACTAAGTGCTGTCGGTGTCGCTGCTAATGTAGAGGGAATTGGCCTCGAAGAACTGGGTATTAAGGTTGATAAAAATCGTATCGTGGTTGACAAGTTTTATCAAACCAATGTCCCGGGGTTCTATGCGATTGGTGACTGTGCTCCCGGGCAGGCGCTGGCTCATGTGGCGTCCAAAGAGGGAATTATTTGTGTTGAAGCCATTGGTTACAATGAAAAAAAATATAACCACCTTCCTGAACCCCTGGATTATAACAACGTGCCGGGTTGCACGTATTGCTATCCCGAAATTGCATCAGTGGGATATACTGAAAAGCAGGCGAAAGATGCAGGTTATGAAGTGAAAGTCGGAAAGTTTCCGTTGAGCGCATCCGGCAAAGCTTCAGCAGCCGGGCATACTGAAGGTTTCATAAAAGTGATCTTTGATGCAAAATACGGAGAGTGGCTCGGTACCCACATGATTGGTTACAATGTCACCGAGATAATTGTAGAGACGGTAGCAGCCCGGAAATTAGAAACTACGCATCACGAAGTACTCAACAGTATCCACCCGCATCCAACTATCAGCGAAAGTGTGAAGGATGCGATAGAAGTGGCATACGGCGAAGCGATACATTTATAACTTCTGAATGAACCTTTAATTCTTACCGTCAAAAAGATTGGTTGAAGAAGTTATCTCGAAAACCAGTTTGGTTGTCATATTGAGTCAGGCGCCCGCGCCTATGCGACCCTTCGGTGCAGCAAGGCCGAACAGGTAGGCTTAGGCTAACATTGTTTTGGGACAATCCTTATTCCTTGGGCAAATTATCGATCGTATTTTTTCGAGGTAAAAAAGCCGTGGGTACAAATAATAATTCGAAAGTGACTCGGATAGTCGCGACTCCCGGTGCAATTCTGTTTAGTTTTTTACCTGCAAATACAATATGAATGTCAGATTATTGTTTTATAAACCGGATTGGAAATTACTGTTGTTATAAGGGCCGAGGCACATAAAACATATTTCCTGGTCCCTGGTAACGTCCAATCAATAAAAAACACCTTATGAAACTTAAACTTAGTACTGTGATTGCAGGCCTTTTGATTGGGCTTGCTGTGATGCTCCATTCATGCAAAAAAGACAAAGAGGAAGAAACAAACAACACTCAAACCGAGGCGGCAGAATTATCTGTAGCAAATAATATTGCTGAAACCATGTACGACGATGTTTTCAACGTTGTATTACTGGACGGACAAGCCAACAATGTTGCCGGTCGCGGAAACTCTTGTGCCACGGTCACATTAAACAATTCAGACCCGGATACCTATCCGAAAATCATGACCCTTGATTTTGGGCCAGGGTGTACCGGTTTTGACGGTTTGACAAGAAAAGGAAAGATTATTGCAACGCTTAGTGGGCGCATTCGAACTGCGGGGACTTCGATAACAATAAGCTTTGACAATTATTCTGTAAACGATTTTAAACTCGAAGGCGAATTTTCCATTACTAATAATTCAGGAAATAATGGACTAAGTTTTACGACGCAAACAACAAATGGCAAGCTTACCTATCCCGGTGGCACATTATTTTATACCCACTCCGGTAATCACACCCTTACGCAAACAGCAGGAGCTGGCACACCGTCATTTCTTGATGATAGTTTTTCGCTTACTGGTAGTGGCACCACTACTTCGTCATTAGGAAATAGTCTAACCGTTAATATTACTACTGCGCTGGTTAAGAAAGCAACCTGCGCAAATGTAGTTTCCGGAATAGAACAATTCACGTACAATAATATCAATGGTACTTTGGATTTTGGTGATGGAAGTTGCGATAACCAGGCATTACTGACTATAGGATCATATCACCAAACTGTGACGCTTCCCAGGTAAACTGACCCCGTTCTATATTGCAAGCGAAGTCGTGGTGGCTTCGCTTTTTTTTATTCAACTGTATTTGCTAACGTTACCTGGTGCAGGCCCCGGGGATTACTTTTCCGTCGGAACTGAGTTCATTATTGCAGTAGTCTTTTGTATTCGAAAGAATATTAAAATGGTCACCGAGATCAAAGGGCTTCGTTCTTAAAGGGGAACCGGGCAATAAGATCAACCCTTTTTTGAAATATTTTTCAGGGTTTTTTGAAAATAAAGCGGTCAGTAAATGTTGATCCTTGAACCTTGGATCGAGGTTCATCCATAAAGATTTTCCCTTCAACTTCTCCTGCCTTGGAGTTTCGCTCAACCATGCCTGGATCGAATTGAACTTATTTTTTCCCATTTGAAAATTATACAGGTTACTGAACGAATAGTAATTATTGTGGAGAAGTAGAAACGCCGATTCATTGACTACGGTGTCTGAGCTGATTACGTTAACATTGCCTTTCGTGGCAATGATGTTGTTAGCTGCTATGACGTTGCTGAAATTTGGACCAATCAAATTGATTCCGGCAGGATTGCCATTAACGATGTTCCGATCGTCTAAGTAAATCGTGTTATTATATATATAGGTATTGGTAACGAGGTATTCCTTTCCTGCCCCCCAAATGGAAATTCCACCATAGCCATTTTTCCTTCCGTCATTGAAACTGATATTGAACCGCACAATATTGTTGGTATAAGGAAACATGGCACCGTATTCAGCCAATAGATAACCGGCGCCCTCATTGTTGTATGAATAATTGTATTGCAGCGTGCAATTGGATGCACCACCATCGATATCAAATCCCCCACCGTCCTTGGTAAGACCTGCATAATTATCATGCGAAACACAATATTGAATGACTGCATTTTTACACATCCACACCCATATACCCACGGGACCACCTGCTGTACACCGGTTATCAGCACCATTTCGATATGCCTCGCATTGCTCGATCAACAAGTCGTCTATCATTGCCATAACAATTCCATTGCCGGTATGGCTTTCAGTCCTGGAAGGAATACCACGATTTTCGAAAACCTTGCAATTACTGATATAGAAATGCGCATGTTGAAAACCAAGGTAGCTGCCATACGATGAAATACCGGCCTGGCCATTCTCACTCACATTGCAATGTATAATGCGGACATTCCGGTAACCTTTATAAGAAATGTTATCATTGGCTCCAAAACCAATACCAAATGTTTTAAATCCCCTGACATCACAATCAATTACTTCTATATCTGATGGACTTTTGAGAGAGTCATTTGCAAAAAAATGAATCCCATTACCTTTGTTTGAGGATACACCGGATCCCTCGAACTTCAATGACACAATTCTTATAAATGATGTATTGTTGGCCTGTAACCCCTCCCCATCACCCGCAGCAATCGTAGCTTTTTTGTTCCCATAACTTGTAACAACAACCGGTTTGCCCGGCGATCCATTGTCATCTGATGTCAGGTTTATCGTCCCCTTGAATTCAACTCCTCCTTCCAACATAAGACTGTCACCAGGGTTAAAATCGAAATTGCTGATTTTGTCTAAACTCCTCCACGCAGTCTGGATACTCAATCCATCCCTGGAATCATCACCGGATTTTGAGACGTAATAGTTTTTTTCCTGACCTGTCAACTCACCTGCCACAAACAATGAAAAACATAATACAATGAATGGCGCTGATTTCATGCGTTTCTTTATTAACCGTTTGCGAATCTTTGAGCAATTGTTAATGCCCGGGCATTCTAATTTACCGCCTGCAAATTTGAAGTCGTCCTATTTATTATTTAGGCAGTGTGTCCCTCCTATACAATCAACTGGTCAAAGGTATTAAGACCACCTGTCTGAACCATTTTATCGGGCAATAGAACCTAACATTAGTAAATTTGCATCTCTGTTAGATAATAAAATTTACTGCTATGAAAAAATGGTTGTTTGCAGCAATTCTTTTGCAATTTATTTCCAAACCGCTTTGCTCTCAACTTCAATATGGCCGTATTGATTCATCGCTGCTTCCCACATTAAAAATGCATTACCAGGAGGAGTTCACATTTGATGCTCCCACTGATCCCGCTCGGTGGCAAAATGAAAAAGCTGGCCTGCATGCCGCATTTGGCTCAACGGACCAGGTTTACTTCAGGGCGGAGGTACCTGAATTAAGCAGCGAATCGAATTCCCTTAAAGCGAAAGGCTGGAGAGGCGAACGGATCAATGCCACGATCGTCGTTTGGTCGCCGGATACTTTAAGCCAGGTGCGTTTTGTATTGAGCGATCTGAAAAATTCCAAAGGAATTGTGCTGAGCAAGAAAAATATGCAGCTTAATATGGTTCAATATGTGATTTCAAATTATCCCTACGATGCAAGAGAGGTAACGTGTGGGGTGGGCCCTGCCGACAAGGCATACCTCATGCCTGACAGGTTTGTCCCGATGGCTATGGGGATAGACCGTTTTGATTTACCTGGCCGTTCTGTAAGACCCGTATGGCTTTCAGTTAATATTCCTTCATCGGCGATGCCTGGTAATTACAAAGGAAGTATTGAAATAAAATCTGACAAAGGAAACACTACATTACCTGTTCAAATCCGGGTGCAAAACCAGGTGCTTCCCGGTCCACATGATTGGAAGTTTCAGCTCGATCTCTGGCAAAATCCTTCTGTTATATCAGATTATTACAAAGTGCAGCCATGGAGCGAGGAACACAAAACCCTGCTTAAAGAACATCTTAAATTATACGCCGACGCAGGAGGAAAATTTATTACAACATATGCCGTTCACTCTCCCTGGTCCGATAATTCTTACATGGAAGAAGACGGCATGATTGAATGGATAAAACGTAAGAACGGATCATGGAGGTTTGACTACAGCATTTTTGATCAGTATGTTCAGCTGGCCATGCAAACCGGCATTGATAAAGCTATCACCGTTTATACACCTATCCCCTGGGGTGAACGATTTCGATATCTTGACGAAGCTACTGGTGACTACTTGTATGAACGATGGATACCGGGCTCGGATACCTTTAAAACCAACTGGAATATTTTTCTGACTGACCTGAGAGGCCACCTGGAGAAAAAAGGCTGGTTCAACAAAACCTACCTCGGCATCAATGAAAACACCATGGACCAAACCTTGTCTGCTATTAAAGTGATCAATGAACACTCGAAAGATTGGAAAATAACTTATGCGGGAGACTGGCACCAGGAGTTGGATGGCTTGCTCGATGATTATAGTTGCGTTTATGGAAAGGAACCTGCTATCAGTGATGTAAAGAAACGGGCCTCAAGGGGTCAAACGTCCACCTACTATATTTGCTGTACGCCGGCAAAGCCAAACACTTTTGTATTCTCACCTCCTGTTGAGGGTCGCTGGCTTGGTTGGTACGCATTTGCATTTGGTTATGATGGGTTATTGCGCTGGGCTTACGATGCATGGCCCGCAGATCCTGTACGCGATTCACGCCACGTATTATGGCCTTCGGGCGATTGCTTTATGGTTTATCCAGGTGGTGGCAGCAGCATTCGCTTTGAAAAAATGCGCGAGGGCATAGTAGATTTTGAAAAGTTGCGGATATTAAAGGATAAAGCCGCAAAATCTGCCGATCCTGCAGTAAAAAACTTAACACAACAATTGCAACAGCATTTGCAGGCATTTACGTCCGAAAAAGAGTTTAAGGAGGAAAAGCTTAAAAGTGACCTTCGAAAGGGTAAAGAAATGATTGAAGAACTGAGCGAAAAATTGAAATAAAAAAAACGGTGAATAGTGAATAGGCAAAGTGTGTGTTTTCCTCTTGAGGATTAGCCTATTCTTTTCTCAACGTATGTCCGGACAACCTCAGGAGACCAACTCATGATAGACAAGCTGCAATGACATTCTATTTCGCCACCCTTGGTTCTATTTTGCCCACGAGAAATATGTACGAACATGCTCCTGTTATGCCCAATGCACCAATAAACACGAGAGCCGGTTCGAAATTTCCTCCGCTTGCCAAATAGCCGATCACAATTGGAACGACTATTGATGCCAGGTTGCCCATAAAATTAAATACGCCTCCCGTAAGCCCGATTAAATTCCGCGGCGATAATATTGAAACGAAGACCCATGATATCATTGCCAGGCCCGCACCAAAAAAAGCGAATGACATGTAGAAAATTACCAGCGTCATATTGTTTGTATAATTGGCGCCAACTATAGATCCCGACAACAGAAGTCCGAAAATAATGGGTGCTTTACGCGAGAAGTTAACAGATCTTCCTTTTTTAATTAAATGGTCGGAAAGAAATCCGGATAAGAGCAGCCCCGCACAAGCTGACAAAAAAGGGATCGATGCAAGAAATCCTGTTTTTAAGAAACTCAATCCACGATATTGAACCAAGTAGGTCGGAAACCAGGTAAGAAAAAACCAAAGAGTGGCATTAATACAAAACTGCCCGATATAAATTCCCCATAATGTCCTGTTACCAAATACCTGTTTCCAATCCTCGCCCCGCCACGCAGGTTTTTTATCCTTGCCAGACTTTGTTTGAGTCAGTACGGCACCACCTTTCTCTATATATTCCAGTTCTGTTTTACTCAACTGTAGATGATCCAGCGGATCGCGATAAAACCTATACCATAGCAAGGCCCATCCTATTCCAACCAGTCCCGTCACAATAAACAAGCCTCTCCATCCTGCAAAATGTTGAAGTGCTACTAACGCTGGTGTTAAAAAAGCAAGACCGATAAACTGGCCTGAAACAAACATCGCTATAGCTGATGCTCTTTCATGATCAGGAAACCAGCTCGTGACAATGCGATTGTTGACTGGATAAGAAGGAGCTTCAAAGGCTCCCGTTGCCAGGCGAAAAGCAAAGAGACTGGCAAAACCTTTTGCGAACCCTTGCGCCGCAGTTGCCAGCGACCAGGTGATCAGGCATAATGCGTATAAGATTCGTGGTCCAATGCGATCGGCTAATAACCCCCCGGGAATTTGCAGTGCTGCATACGTCCACCCGAATGCTGAAAATATTAATCCCATTTGAATGGAAGACAGGTTGAGCTCCTTACCCAGGCTCGTGGCGGCTACGGAAAGATTACTTCGGTCAAGATAATTGATAACAACATTCACAAATACAAGTGCCAGCATTGCATACCGTATCCTTGTTGTTTTATTTGCGCCTGTCAGTTGTGACATATTAATATCTTAATTGGCATCATCCAGCCGTCCAGCCGCCGTCGACCGTGAGCATAGATCCGACCATATAACTGGCGGCGTTGCTGGCAAGAAAAATAGCAGCGCCCTGTATTTCCCGTAACTCCGCCCACCGGCCCAGTGCTGTTGCACCTACAACAAATTTTTTTCCTTCTTCCGTCTCTGCGATAGACGTATTCATTTCGGTCAGGAATGGACCGGGGCAAAGTGCATTAACATTAATATTAAAAGGCGCTAACTCTAATGCAAGTGCCCTCGTCATCTGCACAACCGCTCCTTTACTCGAAGCATAGGGTGTGCGGTTAGCCAGCCCTACTAATCCCAGCGTGCTTGCAAGATTTATTATTTTGCCGCTTCCTTCTTTTTTCATGAATGGAATTACGGCCCTTGAACAAAGCCAGGTTCCATTGACATTTACCTGCATTACTTTAGCGAAGTCTTCCGGCGTGATTTTATCAATCGGTCCACGTATGTTTATTCCGGCACTGTTGATAAGGATATCAATTTGACCAAAAGTATCCATCGCTTTTTTCGCCATAGCTTCGGTTTGTCCCAGGTCGGTGACGTCTGCACTAAATGAAATCGCTTCACCGCCGTAGTCATCGATGATCTGCTTTGCAGCCTGGATTCCTTCTGCCTCATGTCGATTAACTAACATTACGCGGGCACCTGCCGATACCAAACCCGCAGCCATCGCGAAACCTAATCCCTTTGAACCTCCTGTAATCAATGCGGCTTTACCGGTCAGGTCAAATTGTCTAATTCCCGGAAGCAATTCTTTACCCATAAAAATTTATTTTATTGCCAATCTGTCTTTACTGTATTGAAGGCATTCGAGTATATTTCTTTCCTCGATCGCGAGTCTATCTTCTTCGCTTAACTGTGAAACCCTGGGAAGATTCGGCTCAAACCGGTTTTGTTTTACCATACGTAGTGTCCGGGCCAGGTCGCTGCCCGCTACTCCGTCAAATACCATCCAATACTCACTCTTCAAACAAGGTATTTCTAATGGATCACGGGTAATCATTTCCAAATTAAATTTAATGGCCGGATTATTCTTCCTGCATAGGGCTACCATCTTTGGCATATCGAGGAATCCTTTGCCTAATGGAACCTCGGACAACAAAAAACCATCTGCATATTCTTCGACGCCCATATCTTTTACATGTGTGCTAAACGCAAATGGCGCCAGCGTTTCAATGACTGCCATTGGATCTTCCATCAATGCAATGCTATTGCCAAAATCAAGAGTGACACCTATCCATTCACTATTAAGTTTATTTAAGGCGTTTACTAGTTCACCGGCTCTCCAATCTTTATGATTCTCTATTGCCAACTTCACTTTATGTTTTTTAACGATCGGTTCTGCCAATTGTAAAGATGTCAAAGCGTTGTTTTTGAATTCTTCAACTTCTTGCGGGGAATGAAATACTTCATAGCGACGCCCGGGCGATGTGACGGTCCGCAAAATCCCAGCTCCCGCTTCTTTAGCATTGATCACTTCTTTTTCAAACATCGCAACATCTTCCGTCTTACCCGGCAAAGAAATGGAGCCTTCAAGATAAAGCCCCAACTTCTCTCTTTTGTCGCGGACTTTTCTTGCGAAATCAGTCGTCCATTCTTTTACTACAACCTGCACGCCACTTGCACCGATTTTATAGCAATGCTCCATGAGATCGATGGCGTTGCTAAATGCGGGATATTTTTGGCTTGCCGCTTTTGATTGCCATCGGTTTGCATAAGAATGAACAACGATGCCCATTGACGCTTCGCCTGGCAGCGCCGGAAACTCTCGAAATGGCAATGTAATAGCTGCTAACCCTCTTGAGGATGTGGCCAAAAATTCTCGTCTGTTCACTGGTTCAAATTTTGATAAAACAACTATTTATGATTTCTTATTTATTACCCGATGCCGACACTTCCAGCATGTGTTTATTGAGTTCTGAAGAGGTCCATGGTATCACCCTGCCTTGCGATGTTAGCCTCATTAAACTCACTGTTCTTGAACTGACCGGTCCCGCTGAATTTCCCCATTCATTTCTAATATAAGTCAAAATAGAAGAAATTGAGCCATCATCAAGGGTCGAATGAGACGGCATGACGGGTAGGATGTCCGGAGCATCATGGACCTTGCCATTTACTTCCACCGGGCCTTCCATGCCATGTAAAAGAATAAGGGCTAAACGTTTTTCATTTCCCAATACCCAATCTGAACCAATAAGTGAAGGGGCGAACCGGTTTAACCCGTCTCCATCGATACCATGACACCCGGCACATGCTGTAAGATAAAGTTGCCTACCCAAAACAAATTGTTTTTGATCTGTTTCATTTAACAAACGCTGCATTTGGTAGCTAGTGGTATCAACAATGTGCCCGGGCCATTCGAATAGCGCCATCAACGCGTGCAATCGTGCCGGATCGTTTTTTATTTCACTATGGTTTAAAAGGGAAGGGCTTGATTGAAGAAAGATCGGTTTTATCTTGTTAGTTTTTCCCTGTATTGAAATTCCTGTAAGCACAGCATTTTGCTTCCAGTCAAAATGATCTTTATTCACGGTTAACATCGATAAAAGAGAGCTAAGCTCGCCCGGATTTCTTTTGCGTATTATCGATGTTGTCAGCATTTCCAGCAAAATTTCCCGTGACGTTTCACGATTCTGCCACGAAGGTGATTTCCATAAAGTTTGTAAAAAGGCAAACTCATGATCCTGCAGGTTACTTAAGATGGCATCGCGCAACAATGCTGATGTGTCGTACCGTTCTGCTATTGCTGCTAAAAGCTGGTCTGAAATTTTCTGATCAAGAGAATTAGCTGTGAACGTTACCTGGAGCAGCTTCTTAATACCTGCATTCTTCCAAATCCGACCCAGTTTATCCTCAAATCTTACGCGAATATGTTTGTCTTTTTTGGCGATTGGCTCAAGCATTCGTATGGCAGCGGTACTGACAAGTGAATTGGAATCATCCAGCAGCTGAAAAAGATCATTTGGATCGGTTAATTTTAAACCTTCCATTGTCCACAAAGCATGTAAGCGACCTAATTGGCTGTTCCCTTTCAATGCTAACTCAGATAAAGCTTTATTGGTGGTTTTGTCGCCGCGTTCAACAATTAAGCGCTGGGCCATATCCCGATGCCATCCGTTCGGATGCGATAGACCAGCTATCAATTCATCGGTTGATGCAACCGAAAGTTTTTTAGCAATAGATGGTTTCTGATTTTCGCCGACAATTCTCCAAATCCGACCCAGGTTAACAGGTTTGACAAGTTTTCGTTCAATGGTTTGTTTTCGCAAATAAGGCGTGACATAGGAGCCATGTTGTATAAGTCCCCTGTACATATCGGCAACATACAGCCCTCCATCGGGACCGCTCGCCAGGTAAACCGGGCGAAATCGCTCGTCAGTCGAAGCGAGGAACTCCTTTCCCGGCGTTGCATCATGAGCTGTAAGCAAGCCGCCATTTTCAACAACAATGTTTCGCTTGATTAAATTTCCGGAAGGCTCGCACACAAAAACATTCCCGTAATATTCTTTTGGCAAACCGGTACCTCTATAAAAAAAAGGAGAACAAGCTGCAGTAAATTCTAAAAGGCGACCTTTTTCATCGAACACACCTGGTATATACCCCCGGTTTACCGCCGGGTTAGATCTGATAGGAAATATCCTTCTTTCCGTAGTAAGACCATGGTCAATTCCAGTAGTAGGCGTATGGTTCTTGTTTCGGAAAATATAGTTTGGGGGCACAAGGTCGGCGTGAAGCTGCGACCAGTTGTAGTTATAATAGAGCCGGCCTTCATCATCCTGGCTTATGCCCCATTGGCCCCGAAATTCAGTGCTATCACGTTTCCATTTTCCGTCGACGAGGTGATATCGAAACCGCGACCTGGCATTATAATACCAGTTGTCCATGTTACGCAAGAGCCCATTTCCGGAATGCTCAGGGCTTTCACCACCGGCGTATGTAGAATCGAGCAGTGTTTTTGTATCTGCATGAAGATCGTTGTCCACGTCTTGCGTTATCCATAAACATTTGTTCTCCGCAACCAAAGCTCCGCCTGGAACCAATGCGATAGCTCTTGGCATGATCAGGCTGTCCATATAAATCTTGCTTACATCCATTCTTCCGTCCCCATCAATATCTTCAAGCACCGAGATGCGACCGACAGGATCTTTCTCGCCATTCCCATCTATGTCGGGCATAAACCCACGCATTTCTACAACCCAAAGTCTTCCATCCGGATCAAAAGTTATCACTACGGGATCCTGAACCATAGGTTCACACGCGACAAGTTGGATTTTCAGGCCCTGGGAAAGTTGAAAGGTAGACAGTTCTTCATCGGGAGTTTTTGCAGCGGATGGACCTGCGTTTTCATATGCTGCATGGTGATTATTACAGCCCAAAAAAGACAAGACGATCGTCAGACAAACATTTATAAGGTAATGCCTTAATCCTGATGCGCGACTCAATGTGCCAATTGTATTAAAATGTTTTGTCAAAAAAATTATGCTTTATCTGGATGACAATGTGCCTTCCGGGGTAGCTCTTCACGAGGCCAGGTAAAGTTAGTGCAGTTGATGTTATGCTATCCAACCGCAGATTTGCTCCAGGAAATTTTTCTATTTGGCATTTTACAACGAAACTCTACACTAATTTTACTTCTAATCAATATCTCAAATGAATAAACATATTGTCACTCATAAAGTCAATGAACGGCTTTTATCGCTTGATTTTCTGAGGGGGCTCATAATGGTTGCTTTGATGATTGGCGAAACCGGCTTTTTTCAAAAACTATTCCGGGCATATCCAAATTCTTTTACTGAAGTTCTTTCCATACAATTCGAACATTCCGAGTGGCATGGTTTAACCTTTTGGGATGTGATTTTACCGGCGTTCATGACGATGGCCGGAACAGCAATGGCTTTTTCTTATAAAAAACAGCGGGAGTCCGGATTTACATGGAAGCAGTCTTTTTTAAAGGTGCTTAAAAGAAGTTTTTGGTTACTCTTCCTGGGCATATTAATTTATTCAGTTCGTGACGGACACCTGAATTGGCAACTAAGCAACGTACTTACGCAACTTGCATTTACAACGTTAATTGCGTTCTCCGTTATTAACCAGCCGGTATGGTTTCAATTTACCGTAACTGTCCTATGCCTTTTGATTCCTGAAATCTTATTTCGTTTCATCCATATTCCCGAATTTGATCAGCCCTTTGTCGAGTTTCATAATTTCGGAAGCTTTATTAATAAAAGTTTGGGAATTCATGTAGATATCCTGCATAAGACCAATTTTATAAATTTTATTTCGAGTGGAGCACATACAACCTGGGGATTAATGGCGGGTCAATTATTATTTTCTAATAGGACTTCTAATCGAAAATTTGTCTACCTGCTATCCACAGGCCTACTTTTTATATCAACAGGCATTGCTCTCGATCTAACCGGTGTTACGCCGATACTTAAATGGATTTCTACCAGTTCCTTTGTATTGGTCACAGGCGGAATAACCCTGATTGTTTTGAGTATTTGTTATGAATGGATTGATGTACGTAATCACAAGAACCATTTAAAATTTTTTACTATAGTTGGAATGAATTCCATATTCATCTACCTGTTCTTTATTTTTATTGGAGACAAGTGGCTAAACGGGTACATGGAAATTCTTTGTAGCGAACTTTTAAACTTCGCTAATGTTCCACTCGCAGCCGGTGCGGCAATAAGTTGTATCATTGTTTTTATACTGGAATGGTATTTATGTTATTACCTGTACAAAAAGAAAATATTCTTTAGATTATGATTTTGATGAAAAAACAGAAATAACAAGAAAAGTATTCCCAGGTTTTAAGTCGTCTTGGTGGATCTCGCGCCTGTAAGACTTTTGCCAAATTAATATTGCTCCGTACAACCTGATGGATTCGTCAATAAGATGGACCAGGCCTTTTGCCATTTATCTGTGCTCCGCCCTATCGGGATATCGGAAGTCACGTTCCAGTGCTTAACTTCAAAATTCTTTGATCCATTGGACGTCAAATCGAGTATTCCAATAGGAATTTTACGATCGGAAACCAGCTAAAAATCATAAACTACATCGTTGAGATTCAATGGTGTTATATGTGACTAATTATATTGCAATTCACTTAGGAAAATTGGGAATCTTTATTATTTTTACGAGCGAAAACCAGCCAATACCTAGGGAATTACCCGTTGAACCGTACCGTACTAATGCTATGAGAATTTAGGATTCTACACTTAGTCTTTTCCCAAAAACACAGGCATTTACGGTTGCAAAATTTTCAGGACAGTCGTTCCGATTGTTTAACCTGTTTGTTTTGCCGTCCTTTTCCTGTCTAAACCCGGCGATTAATGATTTATAAAATCATGAAACGCTGATTTCAAAATCTCAAGTTTCTATTGAAGAATCTGTGAAGGTTTTTTATAAACAAAAGTTTATAAAACAGGAGAAAAACAACGTGCAAAACCCTACCGTACCCCTGGTGACTAAAATGAAAAGCAAAAATCTCGATTTAAGTCGTGCCGGGTACCTATTTTTTGTTGTCCTCCTAACATTTTCCATTCAGTTTAATGCCAGCAGTCAAACTTGTCCCAGCAATATTTCATTTACAAAGCAGCCTCTCAACCAGGTTATTTGCGTAGGCGGTTCTGTTGATTTTGAAGCCAACATTACAGGGGCAGCCGGAACAGCAAATTTCGACTGGCAAAGAAAAAGACCAACCGACGCCGATTTTATTTCCATCGGAATTCCCAGTGCAACAATCATTACAATTGGAAACGCTGGAAGCATCGATGATCCGGACCAAACTGAATACCGTGTGGTTATCACTGATGATTGCGGAGTTAACGCAACTATTTCGGATACTGCCACTTTAACGGTCAATTCACTTCCAGTTGTGGATCCAATAGCGGACCAGGCAATATGTAATGGAGCTTCTACAACGCCAATTATTTTTAGTAGTGCTGTTGCGGGAACGACATTCAACTGGACAAACAGCCATCCTTCGATTGGTCTTGCTACAAGTGGCAGTGGCGACATAGCATCTTTTTCTGCGGTGAACACAGGCTCTGCGCCTATCGTTGCCATTATCACCGTGACACCGACGGCTAACGGTTGTACAGGGCCAGAACAATCCTTTACAATCGAAGTAAAACCGACACCAAATGTCGATGATCCCTCTAACCAGCTTGTGTGTAACAATAGCCCAACTAATGCAGTAATCTTTTCTGGTTTGGTCAGTGGAACGACGTTTAACTGGACTAACAATAATCTTTCAGTGGGACTACCGGCGAGTGGAACGGGGAATATCGCTTCGTTCGTCGCAACCAATTCTGGCTCAACCGAAATTACCGCCACAATAACAGTGACACCTCTTGCGGAAGGATGTACCGGCAACCCGAAGGATTTCGACATCACTGTTAACCCAACACCTTCCGTTTCGGCAACGCCTGCCAGTCAAACGATTTGTTCAGGAACGGCTATTAGCCAAATCAATATTTCCAATCCAAATAACGTAGCCGGAACTACGTATAGCTGGTCAAGAACTAATACAACTAACCTCACAGGTATCCCGGTCAGTGGAACAGGTCCTACCATTTCCGGAATATTCACAAATAACACCTCTACTCCGCAAACAACGACATTCACCATTGCTGGATCTGCTGGCAACTGCACGAGTATTACAACAGTAACCGTTATAGTAAATCCAACACCGATTGTCAGTGCAACCAATACCGATCAAACGATTTGCTCAGGATCAGCTATTACAGATATTGCCATTTCCAATTCCAACAATATACCAGGAACTACCTTCAGCTGGATCAGGGATAATGAAGCTAACCTTACTGGAATGGCTGCAAGTGGAACCGAGTCGCTGATCTCGGGAAATCTTACTAATACAACCAGTATTGCTCAGAGTACTACGTTCCATATTACGGCCTCAGCGCCTGCGGGATGTTTTAGTACTACTACAGGGCTGATTACAGTCAACATGGTACCGACTGTCAACGCAACGCCCGCCACTCAAACTATTTGTTCCGGAACGGCCATTAGTCAGATTGATATTTCCAATCCAAATGATGTAGCCGGAACTACGTTTAGTTGGACAAGAGATAATACCGTCAACCTTACGGGTATTCCTTCAAATGGAACAGGGTCTTCAATTACCGGCATATTTGCTAACAACACAACCACTCAGCAGACAACTACATTCACCATTACTGCAACCGCAGGTAGTTGTACAAGCACGACCATAGTTTCAATAACTGTCGATCCCGGGCCAGATGTTCCCATCAACGCGCTGAATGGGTCGCGCTGTGGTTCCGGAACAGTTAATTTATCAGCTTCAAGTGCTGCGGGTACTACCATAGATTGGTACGATGCATCAACAGGTGGTACATTACTTGGCAGTGGTTTAAGTTTTACCACTCCTTCTATAACAGTAGCGACAACTTATTATGCAGAGGCAAGAAATACAACAACGGGATGTCTTTCCGCAACAAGACTTCCGGTAACGGCGACAGTTAACACTATTCCTAATCCACCAACACCAATACCGGCTTCACGTTGCGGTACAGGAACCGTGACATTAGCGGCAACTGGCACCGGTACAATACAGTGGTATAGCGATGCTGGACTCACAACACAGGTAGCTACCGGAACATCTTATACAATTCCAGCCTTATCCACAACCACTACCTATTATTTAACATTAACAAGTGCACAGGGATGCGTAAGTACAGCAACTGCAAATACAGCTACTATCAACCCTATTCCAACGGCTCCGGGGGTTGCACCAGGTTCTCGTTGCGGCACAGGAACGGTTACATTATCTGCAATACCCGGTGCAGGAGAAACCATTGATTGGTATAGCGCATTAACTGGCGGTACTTTATTAAGTGCTGGAAACATTTTTACAACACCGGGTATATCTGCAACAACGAATTATTTTGCCGTTGCAAGGAACACAGCGACTGGTTGTGTTTCCTCTCCCAGAACACAGGTAACCGCAACTGTCAATGCTATTCCTGCTGCTCCAACAACTCCTGTAAACGGTTCAAGATGTGGTCCGGGAACAGTCAACTTATCAGCAACGAGTTCTACTCCGGGCACTACCATTGATTGGTACGATGCTTCAACGGGTGGTACGTTACTTGGAACTGGTTCAACTTTTACTACTCCTTCAATAACAGGAACGATAACTTTCTATGCAGAGGCAAGAAACACAACAACGGGATGTATTTCCACAACAAGACTTCCGGTAACAGCAACGGTTAATAGTATTCCTAATCCGCCAACCGTTACGCCAGCTTCACGTTGCGGTACAGGAACCGTTAC
>Ga0207701_10001136_pt1 | contig 28170 bp, 28 predicted proteins | sample KBSSwiSSwithPhiX_FD_184294 | JGI IMG/M metagenome (GOLD analysis project Ga0207701, IMG submission 184294) | Switchgrass rhizosphere bulk soil microbial communities from Kellogg Biological Station, Michigan, USA, with PhiX - S5 (SPAdes) (version 2) | ecosystem: Environmental > Terrestrial >... | reverse complement strand
TGCGTCTGCCGGATGGATGGCCATGAGCGCCGACCAGCGCGAGTCCTCGCTCCCCACATTCACTCGCGCGTCCACGACGGAACGACTGATCTCCACTTTGACCGGCGGTCTCGCCATGTCCCCGACGTCGGGCGACACCTTCTTTGAGCGCTTCGAGCGCGAGCAGGCGGGCGGCTACGTGCTGGCGTTCGAGCCGACAAGCGCGGATCGAGATGGGCACGCGCACGAGATCCGCGTCACGATCGGGAACCATCCTGGGACGACGATCCGGACGCGGCACGAGTTTGCCGTGCCGGCGCCCTCTCCAAGGGCAGAGTAAGCCTTACGGTACCAATACAGCGGCGCCGCTCAATCGTCCGGCACGCAGATCTTCGAGTGCCAGGTTAGCATCCGTGAGCGCGTAGGACCGCACCTGCGTACGAATAGGCACGTGCGCAGCGAGCGCCAGGAACTCCCGCGCATCTTTACGGGTCAAGTTGGCGACCGATCGTACGACGCGCTCCTCCCACAGAATCCTGTACGGAAACGACGGGATGTCGCTCATGTGAATGCCGGCGCAGACGACGATTCCTCCGGGCGCCGTGCGGGTCAGCGCTTCCGGCACGAGCGAGCCCACTGGCGCGAAGATAATCGCAGCATCCAGCGGGGACGGCGGCGCGTCGGTGGACCATCCCGCCCAGCAGGCCCCCACATCGAGCGCGAATCGCCGCGCCTGGTCATCACCAGGGCTGACGAAGGCAAAGACGTCCCGTGCCTCGTGCACGGCCACTTGCGCGACGATGTGCGCCGCCGCGCCGAACCCGTAGATGCCCACCCGACGGCACGTTCCGGCCGTGCGATACGCGCGATAGCCGATCAAGCCGGCACACAGGAGCGGCGCCGCGTGAAGGTCGTCGTACGAATCCGGCAGGTGGAACGCGAACCGCGCGTCGGCTGCGGCGAACTCCGCGTAGCCGCCGTCGATCTGGTAGCCCGTGTACCGCGCCTGCCGGCACAGGTTCTCGCGGCCCGCGAGGCAGAGTTCGCACTCGCCGCACGCGTGGCCGAGCCATGGGATACCAACCCGATCGCCATGCACGAAGCCTTCGACCTGCCGGCCGATGTCGACAACGCGGCCGACAACCTCATGCCCGGGCACGATCGGAATCTTCGGATCGGGCAGCTCGCCGTCGACGACGTGCAGGTCCGTCCGGCAGACGCCGCACGCAGCGACTGACACCACGAGTTGGCCGGGACCGGCCACCGGTATTTCGCGCTCGACCGCGTCGACCTTCCGAGCGCCCAGGCTCGTCAGCGCCATCGCTCGCATGTGAGGGTTCAGTGCCATGAGCAGTTCCGGAAACTGAAATGTATCCCGACCCCGATTGCAATAACATGCGGTTCATGAGCAGTCATCGTACCGATCGACGCGGGTTCCTGAAATCATCCTTCGCCACCGCCAGCGCCGCTGCGTTCACCTTGCGCGGCACTGCAAAGGCCGATGCCGCTCAGGTCGTGCCGTCGGGCCCGCCGCGCATCAAGTTTGCCGCCATCGGCCTCAACCACGACCACATCAGCGGGCAGGTGGACGCCGTCATTCGCGGCGGGGGAGACCTGACGGCCTTCTTCGCGACGGAGCCGGATCTCATCGAGAAATTCTCCAAGCGCTACCCCGGGGCGAAGCTGGCGCGGTCGAAGGCGGAGGTTCTCGAGGACCAGTCCATCAAGCTCGTGGTGAGCGCCGCGATCCCGGACGAACGCGCGGCGCTCGGCATCGAGGTGATGCGGCACGGCAAGGACTACATGGCCGACAAGCCCGGCATGACGACGCTCGAGCAGTTGGCGGAAGTCCGCAAGGTGCAGGCCGAGACGAAGCGGATCTACTCGATCCTCTACAGCGAGCGGCACGAGAACAAGGCGACGGTCCGCGCGGGTGACCTGGTGAAAGCGGGCGCGATCGGGAAGGTGATTCAGACCATCGGTCTCGGTCCACACCGCATGAACCCGGAGAAGCGACCTGCGTGGTTCTTCGAGAAGGCCCGCTACGGCGGCATCATCTGCGACATCGCGTCGCACCAGTTCGACCAGTTCCTGTTCTTCACCGGTTCGACCAAGGCCGAGATCGTCGCCTCACAGGTCCGCAACGCCAATCATCCGCAATATCCCGGCCTCGAGGACTTCGGCGACGTCATGCTGCGTGGCAACGGAGGGACGGGCTACATCCGCGTTGACTGGTTCACGCCGGACGGGCTGAACACGTGGGGCGACGGACGGCTCACGATTCTTGGCACCGAAGGCTTCATCGAGATCCGCAAGAACGCGGACATCGGCGGGCGAGAAGGCGGCAACCACATGTTCCTGGTCGATCAGAAGCAGACCCGCTACGTCGACTGCTCTGACGTCGTGCTGCCGTACGGCACCGCGCTCGTCGACGATGTGCTGAATCGCACGGCGACCTCGATGCCCCAGGCCCACGTCTTCCTGGCGATGGAGCTGGCCATCACGGCGGAGAAGAACGCGCAGAAAATCAGCTGACAGGGCAGCCGCAGGGCCGAACTTCAGTTCGGCCGGATTCGCGCAGCGCGGAGCAGCGCCCGGCCTACTGGGCGGCTTTCTCGGCACGCTCGATCCGATCGAGCTCGCCGAGGGCGAGGCGGTACTCCGTGTAGTCGTGGCGGCCCTTGTCCCTGACCCACTCCAGATGTTTCAGCGCCGTGTCGCGATCGCCGTCGATGTTGGCCTTGATGCCGATGTAGGCGTGCGCCTCTGTCAGCAGCGGGTTGGGCGAGGCCTTGGCAAGAAGGGCGTCCGCCGACATCTTGCCCTCGAGAAACGCGACGATCGACGCCTGCCATGACGCGGGCTCGACGTGAGCCCGGATCTCTTCAAGAATCTCGTTCGCCTTGTCTGGCGCTTTGACGCGTTGATGCGCCAGCGCGGCGATGAACATGACGTAGGGGGTGCCGCGATCCCACCCGTTCGACTCGACGTAACGGGTCGCGTCGCCGAGGGCGTAGGTGTCCACACCGATCCGCTGTGAATCGAGCAGTCTCGCGCCGAACCACCCGGCGCCCGGCTGCAGGAACAGCACGCGTGCGAACGTGTCCGCCGTTTCGGGACGTCCCAGCGCCAGCTGCGCGATGCTCAGGCCGTAGTACACGAACGCCGAGTCCTGCCGCAGCGCCGCCGCCTGACGGTAGGCCTGCTCGGCTGCCTCGAAGTGTCTGGCGGCACGATTGGCGTCGGCCTGCAGGAACACGGTGGGAAAGTCGTTTCTGGAGACCAAGTCGGGTGCGCTCAGCACGTCGACCGCGTCTGCCGGGCGGTCCTGGGCGATGAGACTGCGCGCGCGCGACAACCGCGCCGCCACGCTCATCCGATCGAGGGCCAGCGATGCGGCCAGATGACGATCGGCGTCGTCGAAGGCGCCGGTGCGAACCAGCAGGTCGCCCTGCAGTTGTTCAGCATCCGCTTCGGTGAGGTTCGACGCGTCGGCGTCCACCTTCAGCTCCGGCGGCGTCAACTGAATGGCGGGCAGCTGCATCAGGTTGACGTATTGGCGAAGCGCACGCTCCAGAGGTCCCAGGTCGTTGCCGAACACGCGTCTGAAGGCGGCATCCGGGTGTTCACCTGTCTGCACGCCCGCCACGAATGACGCCAGTTGCGGCCGGTGCGCCATGTTGTCGCCGAGCAACAGGTAGTGGGTGAGCGCCCAGCTTTGGGCGTAGAAATGCGACGTGGCCTGGTGGTCCCGATACAGATTGGCGAGCGCGTTTGGATCGATGAACTTGTCGAGCGGCATGATGGTGCCGAGGCCGCCCAGCAGGCTCACGTGTTCCGGAATCGGCCGACCGACAATCAGGCGGCCGTCCCGCTCGCTGCCGTCGAACGTGCTGTAGACCTCGGCGAGCCCTTCGTCCAGCCAGAGCGGCAGTTGCCGGATGTTCTGGTGCACGAGCAGATGCGTGTACTCGTGAAAGATGACGCGGTACGTGAATTCACGGCGGCCTATCGACATGACGATGTAGTTCACGTCCGGCAAAGGCGTGAAGTACGCCGCGACGTTGTCGATCGGCTTGCCACGGTCGCGTGGCTTGAACGGCGTCATCGCGTTGTCGTCGCGGAACACCACCGCGACGACTGGTGCGGGAGGATCGGTGCGGAGCGCCGGCAGCAGGCTCCGCATCGCGAGGCGGAAGCGGCCGATCTCCTCGGCGGTCTTTCGGAGGTCGCTCGCCCGGGTGTTGCCCAGCACCGTGAGGCCGGGGATCGACAGGCGCCGCCAGTCGCGGCTCAACTTCTGATCCGCTCCACCCGGCGACTGCGCCAGCAGAGACCCGAGCGATGCGAGCAGGGCCGCGACCGCCGCCAGGCCCGGGGATGCCGCGCGATTGAGCGGGAGGCTCACGTTGCGCGGCACTATAGTCACGCCGGACGCCGGAGCACAAGGTACCCTCGGGCGGCGTTATGCTGACGCCATGCGATTCAGGATTGTCGCCGCGCTGATCCCGGCCGCATTCTGTGCGAGCTGCTCCTCGCCTGACGCCGGTCGCCTCGCCGCCCTCGAGTCACGGGTCTCCGAGGTCGAGAAGCAGCCGACCGCCGCCGCGGCGGCTTCGCGCGCATCCTTCGCGCCAGGCCTGGGCGAAATCATGGGGCTCAACCAGATTCGTCACGACAAGCTGTGGTTCGCCGGCGAGAATGCCAACTGGCCGCTGGCGGCGTACGAGCTCGACGAGCTGCAGGAGGGTCTGGACGCCGCGGTGAAGTATCACCCGACGCACGAGAAGGTGCCGGAGCCGCTGGAGCGGCTCGTGCCGCGCTACACGAGCAGCCCGCTGCAGCAGCTGCGCCAGGCCGTGGAGGCGAAGGACAAGGTCGCGTTCGCGAAAGCTTTCGACGCGCTCACCGCCGGATGCAACCAGTGCCACGAGGCATCCAGTTTTGGCTTCAACGTCGTCAAGCGGCCGACAGTGCCCCCCTTCAGCAACCAGGACTTCACGCCGAAGCGATGACGGCCGTGGCCGATCACGAGAGCTTCATGCGCCTGGCGCTCGAGCAGGCGCGTTTGGCGGCCGACGCCGGCGAGGTGCCGATTGGCGCGGTGGCCGTGTCGGGTGGAGAGGTCGTCGGCCGTGGCTTCAACCGGCCCATTGGCGCGGTCGATCCAACCGCGCACGCCGAGGTGATCGCGCTGCGTGAGGCCGCGCGCACGCTCGGCAACTACCGGCTGACCGGCGTCGACCTCTACGTCACGCTCGAGCCGTGCCTGATGTGCGTCGGCGCGCTCGTCCACGCGCGGGTCGGGCGGGTCGTCTTCGGCGCCCGCGAGCCGAAGACGGGCGCGCTGGTGTCCACGGTGCAGGCCCTCGAGATCCCCACGCTCAACCATCGCGTCGAGATCGTGGAGGGCGTGCTCGAGGCCCAGTGCCGGGATCTCGTGCAGGCCTTCTTCAGGGAACGGCGATGAGGCGCTGGCCGCTCCTCCTTGCCGCGCTGATCGGCACGCTGGCCGGGGTCGGCATCTTCACGTTCGACTACGGCGAGGGGCTCAGCTACTTTTCGCCGGACCCCAGGGCCTGCAAGAACTGTCACGTGATGAACGACGAATACGCGTCGTGGACGCACGGCCCGCACCACGCGACGGCGCGGTGCATCGATTGTCACCTGCCGCACGCACTCGTGCCGAAGTACATCGCCAAGGCCGACAACGGGTACCGGCACTCGAAGGGCTTCACGTTCATGGATTTCCACGATCCGATCATGATCAAGCCGCGCAACGCGGAAATCCTGCAGGAGAACTGCCTGCGCTGCCACGGCGACTTCGTTCACGACATCGTCGCGGGCAGCACGACGCGCGAGGATGCGGTGCAGTGCGTGCATTGCCATCGCAACGTCGGCCACGGCGCGCGCCCCTGAGCTGAGGTGACAACGATGAGCGACCCTCGTCCTGCGTTCTGGCGACGTCCTCTGGTCGGTTTCGCCGCCGTTGCTGGCGTCGTCGCGGTTCTCGTGTTCCTGATCACGGGACTGCTGATGTCCATCTTCCAGCGCAAGCAGGAGGCGAGAAACCCGTACGTGCGGCTCGTCGAGGTCAGCGAAGACACAACCGATCCTGCGGCGTGGGGCGTCAACTGGTCACGGGAGTACGACGACTACCTGCGGACCGCAGAGATCACGCGTACGCGCTTCGGCGGATCCGAGGCGCTGCCGGAGGAGAAGGCGAAGGCCAATCCCTGGCTCTCCCGCATGTTTGCGGGCTATGCCTTTGCAATCGACTACCGCGACAGGCGCGGCCATGCCTACATGCTTCAGGATCAGGAAGCGACCCGGCGCGTCATCGAGCGTCCACAGCCCGGCGCGTGCCTGCAATGCCACACGTCGGTCATCCCGACGTACCGCAGGCTGGGGGGCGGCGACGTCTTCAAGGGCTTCGAGGCGCTGGGGAAGCTGCCCTATGCCGAGGCGCACGCGGAAGTGGTGAAAACGGGATCGTCGAACCCCGTGGCCGGGCGGACCGCGACGGCGTTCCAGCACGTGGAAGGCGCGCACCCGGTGAGCTGCCTCGATTGCCACGATCCGAAGAGCATGGAGCTGCGCGTGACGCGGCCGGGATTCATCCGCGGCATCCAGGCGCTGGCGGCGGGCGAGGCTCCCATGCCGCATCTCGAGAGCATCGAGCGCTGGCGGCGCGGCACTCGCGCGACACCGTACGATCCGAACGTGGACGCTTCGCGTCAGGAGATGCGCTCGTTCGTCTGCGGCCAGTGCCACGTCGAGTACTACTGCGGGCCGAAGGTGACGCTGTTCTACCCGTGGAACAACGGCTTGAAGGTCGAGCAGATCGAGGACTACTACGACCACTACACCTTCCCCGACGGCCATCGTTTCTACGACTGGTCGCACGGCGAAACGGGCGCCGAGGTGCTCAAGGCACAGCATCCCGAGTTCGAAACCTGGAGCCAGGGCATCCACGCGCGCAGCGGAGTCGCATGCGCCGACTGTCACATGCCGTACAAGCGTGAAGGCGCGATGAAGGTGTCGGACCATTGGGTGCGGAGCCCCCTCACCAACATCTCCCGGGCCTGCCAGGTGTGCCACCCGTACGCGGAATCGGAGATTCAGGCGCGCGTCGACGCGATTCAGGGCCGGACGCACGCCCTGCTCGAGCGATCGGCCGCAGCGCTGACAGACCTGCTCGACGCGACGAAGGCGGCGCGGACCGGCGGCGCGACCGAGCAGCAGCTCGCGCCGGTGCTCGCACTGCAGCGCAAGGCCCAGTGGCGGCTCGACTTCGTCGCCGCGGAGAACTCCATGGGATTCCACGCGCCGCAGGAGACGGCGCGCGTGCTGGCCGAGGCGATCGACTACGCCCGGCAGGGCCAGCTTGTTGCTGCGGGACAGAGCCAGCGTGTCGCGGCGGGGCCTCAGCCCCACCCATCAGGGCACTGATTCCGGTTCATCGCGTCGACACCCACGCCAGGCCGTCGGGCCCCGGACCGGTCTCGATGCGCGAGGTGACGGCCAGCGTCTTCAGGTCGACGACGGCCACGCTGTTGCGCGAGCCGACCGACACGAACGCGCGCGAGCCGTCCGGCGCCATCTGGATGCCCGCCGCGCCGCCACCGAGATCGACGCGCTTGACGATCGCGTGGCTGGCGGCGTCGAGCACGAAAAGCTCGGGGGCTCCGAGATCCGAGATCAGGACACGCGTGCCGTCAGTGGTGAACTTCAGCCTGTTCGCCCGACGGAACGGAACGTTCACCGTGAGCGTCACCTGCTTCGCCGCCGTGTCGATGATCGATACCGTCCCGTCCTGCGCGTTCGCCACCCAGAGCTCCTTGCCGTCGGGCGAGAGATCGAACCCTTCAGCGCCGCGGCCGACCGGCACGACGGTGACGCGCCAGTCGCCTCCCGTCGCGTCGATGATGCACACGCTCGCGGAGCCCAGGTTCGACGTGAAGAGCCGGCGGACGTCACTCGATGCGATGATCATGTGCGTCCCGTCCTGCCCGGTGCTCAGGGTCCAGTCCACCTTGTGGCTCGCAGGATCGTACCGGCCGATCGAGCGGGAGGCTTCCGCGGTGAAGTAGATCTTTCCGCCCGCGAGCGCGAGGCCGTGCGGCCGGCTCAGCGACCCCAGATCGATCGGCGGCAGCGCCTTGCGCGCTGTGAGGTCGATCACCGACAGCGAGTTCGCGAAGCCGTTGCCGGCGGTGTAGTTGGAGATGTAGGCGAGCCTGCCGTCCGCCGAGCCGACGACCTCGTGAGGATCGGGACCGCTCGCCGCCTTCCCCAGGACCTGCAGCGTCGTCGCATCGACGATCGCGAGCGTGTGGTCGCCCTTGTTCAATGCAAGCAGCAGTTCTGATGGCCCATTGGCGATGGGCGCCGCCGAGGCTGCGGCCAGCAGGAGCAGTGGGACGATCGGGGTACATTTCACTTTCTGCCTTCCTTTGTGGGGACTGTCCCCCGCGTCTTTAGCAGGGGACAGTCCCATATCAGAAAGTGAAATGTATCCCGACCCCGTTCCTACTCGCAGCGAAGCGCGACCAGCGGATCCACTCGCGAGGCGCGCCAGGCCGGGAGCCACGTGGCGATGAGCGCCACCAGTGCCAGGCCGATGACGGCGATCCCGAAAGTGATCGGATCGCCGGGCGAGAGCCCGTAGAGCCGGCTCGTGATCAGCTGGATCGCCGCCGCCGAGAGCGCGCCACCGGCGACCAGCCCTGCCCCCAGGAGCCAGCCCGTCTCGCGCAGGATCATCCCCATCAACGTGCCGGGCTGCGCGCCGAGCGCCTTCCGGATGCCGATCTCGTTGGTGCGACGCGCCACGCCGTACGACAGCACGCCGTAGAGCCCCATCGCGGCCAGCAGGCTCGCCACCACCCCGAATCCGATCGAGATCCGCGCCAGCAGACGGTCCTGCACGAGGCGGCTGTCGATGGCCTCGGTCAGGGGTCCCACGCGCGACATCGACATCTTCGGCTCCGTCCGCTGGACGATGCGCCGCGCGTCGGCGAGGACGGCGGAGCCGTCGCCGCGCGGGCGGATGAGATACGTCACCGCCTCGATGCTCGCCGCCGGCTGCGTCGCCGGCGCGTACAACCGGTGCTCGATCTCGCCGCGCAGCCGGTTCTGCCGCGAGTCGCGCACCACGCCGACCACCTCGTAGGTGTGGCGCTGCTCCGCGTACACCTGTGTCACGTGCAGGCCGATCGGATGGCGCCCGGCAAAGAAGTGCTTCGCGAACGTCTCGTTGATGACGCACACGCCGCGTCCGCCCGGCCGGTCGTCGGCCGTGATCTCGCGGCCGAGCAGGATAGGCACGCCCAGCGTCGAGAAGTAGCCGGGACCGATCTGGTCGTAGCGCGACCCGGTGTCGTTGTCGCCTTTCGGGGTGTAGCCTTCGACGTTGATCTGATCGCCGTTGTCGCTGCCGCCGAACAGCCCGTTGTTCGAAAAAGTGGCGCTGCGAACCCCCGGGATCGCGCGGATGCGCTCGAGCAGCGTCTCGAAGGCCAGGGCCTGCCGGGTCGGGTCGTACCCGGCCGCATTGGCGTCCACACGCAGCGTCAGCAGGTTGTCTTTCGAGTAGCCAAGATCGACGCGCTCCAGGTTGACGAGCGTCCGCACCAGCAGGCCCGCGCCGACCAGCAGCGGCAGCGACAGCGCGAGCTGGCCGATGACGACAGCCTTGCCGATGCGCAGCCAGGCGATCGATCCGGCGATGCCGCGGCCCTGCTCCCGCAGGCCCGTGACGGCTTCTGCCTTCGTGATGCGCATTGCTGGCAGCAAGCCGAGGAACAGGCCCGAGACGAGCGTCAGCACGAAAACGAACGTCAGCACACGGAGATCGAGCGAGGCGGGCAGCGCTATTGCCGTGTCCGACACCAGGCGGAGCAATCCGGCACGCAGCACGAACGCCGTGGCCAGGCCGATAACGCCTCCGAGCGTGGCGAGGCACAGGCTCTCGGTGAGCAACTGCCGAATCAGGCGCCCGCGGCTGGCGCCGAGCGCCAGGCGCACCGCCATCTCGCGGTTCCGCGCCGTCGTCCGCGCCAGCAGCAGGTTGCCCAGGTTCGAGCACGCGATCAGCAGCACGAGCGCCGCGGCGCCCAGCAGGACCTGCAGTGGCTCGGCGAAGGCGCTGCGTATCGACGAGGCGCCCGTCGCTGCGGGCTTCAGCGCCAGCCGCTGATTGAGGAACCGCTTGCGCATCGCCTCGTCGGCCAGCGACCCGTAATACGTCGTCAGCCCCTGCATGAAGACGACGTTCGCGTTCGCCTGCGCGCGCTCGAGCGGCACGCCGGGCTTCAGGCGGCCGAAGGCGTGCAGCCACATCACCTTCTCCACGTTGCCCGGGTCATCGCGCAGCCATGGCCGGCCCGGCATCGCCACTGGCAGCATGGCCAGAGGCACCCAGGCGTCGGGGCGCTCGCCGACCGTCTCGCCGAGAAAGCTCGAGGGCATCACACCGATCACCGAGACGACACCGCCCCGAAGCGTGATGGCCTTGCCGAGCACGTCAGGGCGCCCGCCGAAGCGCCGCTGCCAGAAGTCGTAGCTGAGCACCGCAAACGGCGCCGTTCCCTCGGCGGGCTCACGTGTCGCGTCGAAGGTGCGGCCAAGGAGAGACGGGACGCCGAGCGTCGGGAAGTAGGACGCCGTGACGAGGCGCAGCGCGACGTCTTCGGGCTCGCCGCCGTCGATGCGCGCGTCCGTGCGCGTCAGGCTGCTCTGCGACGCCATCAGCGACGCGAACGTTTCCGTCTGTTCCTGGAGCTGCCGGAATTCCTGGTAGGTGATGAGTGACCGGTCGCCATCTTCGACGCCGATCGACACACCCGCCGAGGACGGATCGGTGAGCATCACGAGGGCCTGCGGGTCCTTCACCGGCAGCGTGCTCAGCAGCACGCTGTTCAGCAGGCTGAAGATCGCGGTGTTCGCGCCGATGCCGAGCGCCAGCGACAGCACGGCCACCGCGGTGAATCCGGGATTACCGGTGAGGATGCGGACGGCGTATCGGAGGTCCTGTCGGATCACGTGCGTGTGCTCCCGAAGGGCGGTGGGCAGGATGTCGATGATCGTGGTCAGCCAGACGCCGGCCTCGGCGAACCGGCCGGAGCTGTGTCGCGCGTCGCGCAGTTGTTCGCTGAAGGCGCCGATCATCTCGCCGCCGTACTCGTGGCGGAACTGCGCGGGGTAGCACCAGAGCAGCGCGCGATAGATGTCGGCGGCGCGCATGTCCTAAAGCTTTCGAGGGATGAGGCCGGTCGCGCGCGCCTGGCTCAGCAGCTCGTGCACGCGGCGTGCCTCGGCAGCCGCCACGTCCCGTCCGAACCGCGTGAGGCCATAGTACCGGCGGCGCTCGTCGTCGCTCTGCGGGTCGGGGCTATCGCGCAGCTCTTCGATCAGGCCCTGCTCGAGCATGCGCCTGACGGCGCTGTAGAGCGTGCCGGCGCTGAGCCGCACCTTGCCGTCGGTCCGCGCGGCGACGTCCTGCATGATCGAGTAGCCGTGGCGCTCGCGGTCCGCCAGGGCCACCAGGATATGGAACACCGCCGTCGGCAGCGGCAGCAGGTCGTCGATCTCGGACGGGGATTGTGTTCGCGGCGGCATCTGTATCGACCGACACTATACCGTACATCGATACAGTATGCCATCTACAGATTTCACAGATTCCACAGATGGCACTGCGCTGATGGCTGAGCGGCGTGTTCGAGTTCCAATCTGTGGAATCTGTGTAATCTGTGGTTTCTCTTTCTTCGTGCGCTCCGAGGCACTCACTCCGCTTTCCGCTCGGCAAGCAAGAACAGCGTCCCTGGCTGGGTCCCGATCTCGACGACGTCGAAGCCGGCCGTGGTCATGGCGTTGCGCCACTTCGCGACGTCCTGCGGTGTGCTGAAGTACCCGTGGCCGTGAATCGAGGGGAACGCGACGCGGAGCCACCAGTCGACGTTCACGACCATCAGCAGGAATTGCCCGCGCACGCGAATCACGCGCGCGGCCTCGGCGAGCGCGCGCGCCGCGCCGTCGCCGCGCAGGTGGTCGATCGCGTACGCGCTCACGCCGGCGTCGAAGGTGCCCGCGTCGAACGGCATCTGCCGCATGTCGCCGACCTTGACGTCCACGCGATCGGCGACGCCAGCCACCCGGGCATTGGCGATCAGCCGATCGGGCGTGTTGTCGCCGATGCCGTACTCGGAGCCTCGATAGATGTCGAGCGCCGTGACGCGGGACCCAGGCCGGCCCAGCGCGACCATCAGCGTCGACCGTCCCGAGCCGGCACCCATGTCGAGCACCCGACCCCGGCCCTCCGGCAGGAACGCCGCGGTCGGCAGGACGAGCGGTTCGTTGGCCAGCATCAGCCGGTGGACGATGAGCGACCCCGCGAGCGCCCAGGAAGCGGCGGCGAGGAAGACCACCAGCAGCCAGCGCGGCCACCTCAGCCTCCACGCAAGCAGCGCGAGCGCCGCGAAGGCGGCGCATAGAATGTTGTGGCTCTCGGTGAAGGCCCAGGTGTAGTTGAAGTCGTACGGCGAGAACATGCGGACACGATACGTTGGCGCCCCTGAACCGCCCCTGAACGTCCCGTTCAGCCTCCGTTCAGCGAACGGCGCTATAACCGGACCGGGGAGTGGCGTCCGTGCGCGTGCTGGTGGTTGAAGACGAAGCGGCGCTTCGCGGCCAGCTTGCAGACGGGCTGACTCGCGCCGGGTATGCCGTGGACTCCGCTCCCGACGGGCGGTGCGCCGACTTTCTCGGCCACACCGAGGACTACGACGCGATCGTCCTGGACCTCGGCCTTCCCGGCGTGGACGGGTTGACGGTGCTTCGAGCGTGGCGCGACGCCGGCGTGAGCGCGCCGGTGCTCGTCCTGACCGCGCGCGGCAGCTGGTCGGAGAAAGTGCAGGGGATCGACGCCGGCGCCGACGACTACGTCGCCAAGCCGTTCAGCATGGAGGAAGTGCTCGCACGCCTGCGCGCCCTGATCCGCCGCTCGGCCGGACGTGCACACCCGCAACTCCGCTGCGGCGACATCGTTCTCGATCCACGGAACGCGACCGTGGCAGTGAAGGGCCGGGCGGTGACGCTCACTAACCACGAATTTCGCGTGCTCTCGTATCTGATGCACCAGCACCCACGCATGGTGACGCGCGGTGAGCTCACCGATCATATTTACGCGCAGAACGCCGAACGCGAGTCGAACACGGTCGAAGTGTTCGTCGCGCGGCTTCGGCGGAAGCTCGGGCCATCCTTCATCAAGACCGTCCGCGGCCTCGGTTACCGGATCGAAGCGGACGGCGACGCGCCGGGCGATCGGGAATGACGGCGCGGCGATCCCTCCGGGCGCAGGTGCTCGTCGGTGCCGCGCTCTGGACCATCGGGCTCTTCATCATGGCGAGCCTCGCGCTGACAGGGACCATGGTGAGGCACCCGACAGTGCCCATCAGGGTCCATCGCGCGCTGTCGCACGTCGGCCTGGCCTCGACGATCGCCATCGCCTGCATGGCCGCGGGCGTCTGGTCGGTGCGGCGCGGGCTGGCATCGATCGGCCAATTGCGATCACGCCTGTCGGCGGTTCACCGCAACGAGGAGCATCGCGTCGAAGGCGCCTATCCCAGTGAAGTGCAGCCGCTCGTCGACGACCTCAACGGCCTGCTCGACTACCGCGAGCAGATCGTCCGCCGCGCGATCGCCAAGGCCGGCGACCTCGCGCACGGCCTGAAGACGCCGCTGGCGGTGCTCTCGCAGGAGGCCGAGCGGGCCGGCGCCGCGGGCCAGGGCGATCTCGCCGCAAGCGTGGGCCAGCAGGTCGAGCGCATGCGACGGCAGATCGACTATCACCTCGCGCATGCGCGCGCGGCCGGGTCTGGCGCGGCGTCAGGCGCCCGGGCTGCGGTCGCGGCTTCGGTCGACGGGATCGTGAGGACCCTCGAGCGGCTCTACGCCGAGCGCAGCCTCACGTTCGACGTGCATGTCGACGCGGCTCACGTCGTCGGCGGCCAGCGCGAGGATCTCGACGAGATGCTCGGTAACCTGATGGACAACGCGTGCAAGTGGGCCCGCTCGCGCGTCACCGTCTCATCGCGTCTCGACGGGGCGCAGATCGCGATCGAGGTCGACGACGACGGGCCCGGCCTGGATTCCGCGATGCTCGACGCGGTGATGCGCCGCGGCGTGCGCGCCGACGAGGCAGTGCCCGGTTCCGGCCTCGGCCTGGCCATCGTCCGCGATCTCGCCGAGGTCTACGGCGGCTCGGTCGCGCTGGGCCGCTCGCGACTTGGCGGCCTCAACGCGCGTTTGCTGCTCCCGCCAGCCACTGGAGCACAGGACTGAAGTCCTGTGCCACATGTGCGCTGCGGGCACTGCACCGCCCCAGACGCCAGCACTGCACCGTCCCAGACACTAGTGGAGCAGAACTTTAGTTCTGCTCATCAGTGAGTCCGTCACGCGGCCACGGGCGGCTGGTATGCTTCCAGCCGCGCATAATGAGCCTCGACAGACCGACGACCTGGAGCGAAGACGACCCGCGCTACGAAGGATGGCGGGTCGTCGCCGCCTCGAGCGTCGGCGTCTTCGTGGGCTTCGGCTCGCTCCTCGTTTACACCTTCGGCATCTTCCTCAAGCCGCTCGCCGAGCAGTACTCATGGTCGCGCGAAGCCGTCTCGGCGGCCTTCGGTTTTGCCGCCATCTCAATCGCCATCTGCTCGCCACTGCTCGGGCTGCTCTTCGATCGCCTGACGCCGCGGCGTGTAGTCCTGCCGTGCCTGGCCGTGTTCGGATGCGTGTTCGCGTCGCTCGCGCTGCTGACGCCGCACCTCTGGCACCTGTACGCCGTGTTCACCGTCCTCGGCTGTGTCGGCAACGGCACCGCTCAGATGGGGTACTCGCGCGCCGTCTCGAGCTGGTTCCTGCGACGCCGCGGCATGGCGCTCGCAGTCGTCATGTCGGGTGGCGCGATGGGCGCGATCGTGCTGCCGCCGGTCGCGCAGTGGCTGATGAACACGCTCGGCTGGCGCTCGGCGGCGCTGACGCTCGGCGTGATGGTGCTGGTCATCGGCCTGCCCATGGTCGCCGGCTTCATCCGCGAGCGGCCGGCTGAAGCGACCGGTCGGGACGCGCGTCTCGAGGGCGCGTCGGTGGGCGAAGGCGTGATGTCGCGCGTCTTCGCCATTCTGGTCGTCGTGCTCTTCGTCAACTCAATCGCGCAGAACGGCGCCATCACGCACCTCTCGGCGCTGCTCACCGACCGCGGCGTGCCCGCGTCCGAAGCTGCACTGGCACTCTCGGCGATGGGCGTCGCCAGCCTCCTTGGCCGAATCGTCACGGGATGGCTGCTCGACCGGTTCTTCGCGGGGCGCGTGGCGTTCGCGCTGCTGATTGCCGCCGCGCTTGGAACATTCGTGCTCTCGTGGGCGCACTCGCTGGCCGCGGGCGCGCTCGCCGCCATGCTGATCGGCTTCGGGATGGGCGGAGAAGCCGATGTCACGCCGTACCTGCTCTCGCGGTACTTCGGCCTCCGATCGTTCTCGACACTCTACGGCTTCACGTGGACCGCATACGCGCTGGCCGGCGCAATCGGGCCGATGATCATGGGCCGGGCGTTCGACATGACCGGGTCGTACGAGTCGTTGCTGGCCGTACTGGCGCTTCTGGTCCTGGGCGTCGCCACGCTGATGCTGTGGCTGCCGGCTTACGAGTCGCCGCGAGCGGCGAGCCCGGCGGCGGCCGCGGCTCCGAGCGAGGTCAGCCCCTCGGCGTGATCTCGGTCCACCACCGATCGAAGCGCAGCCTCGAGATCCCCCAGCTTGAATCCGAACGGCCCCGGCAGGCTCTTGTAGGCCACCCGACCGTCGCGATCGACAAGATACAGCCGCTCGGGCCATCCCGTGTAGGCGCGCTCGGTCGCATCGTCGAAGTGATCGACGAGCGCAGGCACCTCGATCGCGAGCTTCGTAACGCACAGATCGGCGACCGCCATGCGTTCTTCTTCGCTGGCGGGGCTCCTGAGGATCACCTGATCCTTCAGGTTGTTCGGTACCTGCCAGAGGTCCGATGGATGCGCCTCGCCGATGTAGATCACGAAGAACGCCACCCGGTCAGCGTATTGGCGATAAAGGGTGTTGAGGGCGGGAACCTCCCGCCGGAAGGGCGGTCAGGTGTAACTGCCGAAGACGAGGACGACTGGCCGATCGCCCTTGAAGGCCGAGAGCCGGACCTGCCTGGTGCGATCGAGGATGGGCAGCTCGAAATCAGGCGCCTGGTCGCCGACGCGCAACGAGCCCCGGCGCGCCACGTTCCACATCGGCGGGAACGGCACGAACGGCATCGCGCGCATGGGGAAATAGCGCATCACCCTGCCGAACCACACGGGCGGCTGGCACATCACGATGAACATCCCGGCGACGAGCGCGCCGTAGGTTGCCAGCGCGCCCAGCAGCAGCCAAGCCATCTCCGGGCATCTATATCAGAAAAGCCGGCGAAACAATCCTCGCGGTGGGGGAATTGCTGGCGCCCATGCGGACGATCTCACGGCATTCCCTCCGCGCCGGCCAATCTTGGACTACTTGCGGGCTGTTTCCCAGGCATGCGATTTGCGCTCTCGATCGGCGCGTTCTTCTTCCGCCTCGAGGCAGCACGCTTGCACCGGCGAGGTCTCAGGAGATTGCATGTCCGGCGTACGTCCGCTGACGATTGGACGGCTCGGCACGCTCGGCCTTGCGCTCGCCGGGCTCACGCTGCTGACCGGCTGTGGGTCGTCCAATCCCGCGAAGCCCTCACCTGTGTGCTCCTATGTGCTCGCGCCACAGAGCCAGTCGTTCCCGAGCGATGGCGGAAGCGGTTCGGTGGCGGTCACCACCGATGCCCAATGCTCCTGGTCTGTTCAGGGCGTCTCGGAGTGGGTCACCCTGCTCTCGCCACCGACGGGCACCGGTCCCGGCACCGTGAGCTACACGGTGTCCCGCAATCCCGACATCACCGCTCGCGAGAGGACGCTGATGGTCGCGGCCGTGCCGTACAAGATCAGCCAGGACGGACGCCAGGTGTGCACCTACTCGATCTCGCCAGAACAGCAGTCCTTCGGCGATGAGGGCGGCACGGGCGAAGTACAGGTCACCGCGGGCGCCGAGTGTGCCTGGTCGACAGCGAGCGCTGTGCCCTGGCTCACGATCGTCGCGGGCGGATCCGGTCGCGGGCCTGGCGTCGTGACGTACAAGGCCCACTCGAACGACGCGAGCCAGTCTCGAAGCGGAACGCTGACCATCGCCACGCGGACGCTGACGGTGAACCAGGAAGGTGAGGGGGCCTCTCAGCCGGCCAACTGCGAGTACGCCGTGGCCCCGGTCGAGTTCGCGCCGTGCATGTCCGGAGGGCGCCTCACGGCCACTGTCACCACGCAGCCGCATTGCCAGTGGACCGCGGCCGCCGGCGTGTCGTGGCTCTCGGTGCCGTCCGGATCGTCGGGCGCCGGCTCGGGCGCAGTGACCATCAGCTTTTCCGACAACTACGACGCGCCGCGTGACGGCATCATCATGGTGCGATGGCCGACACCGACAGCCGGACAGAACATCCGTGTCGAACAGGCCGGGTGCGTTTACGGCCTGAGCCAGGCCTCGTTCACCGTTGCCGCCGCGGGCGGGCCGGGAAGCTTCAACGTCGTTCAAGAAAGTCAGCCCGGCACGTGCGGCGGCCCCTTGCAGGATCGGTGCGTGTGGACGGCAAAATCCGACGTCTCCTGGATTACCGTCACCACCAGCATGCCCCGGACCGGCGACAGCGCGGTGGCCTTCACGGTGGCTGCCAACGCTGGGTCATCCCGTGCGGGACACGTCACGGTGCGGGATCAGGTGGTGACCATCACTCAGTCATCCCCGTAAGCACGGAACGCCCATCGCCGGCGTTTATCCTTTACCTGACGATCGCGCTCGGTTGCCGGTGCGGAGAAACAGGACGTTCATCGGTCGCGTGGATCTATTCGGCCAGACGAGCATTGCGCGTCGCGGTCGTAATATGCGGCGTAATAACGGCCGCAAGCTCAGCAGAAGATTCGGCGATGTCGATCCCGGCGGATGCCGTTCGTATAGGGGGTGGAGGATCACCCAGATGAAAGACTACTTGCTCAGCGTGTATCAGCCAGATGGCCCGCCGCCGCCACCCGAGGCGCTCCACAAGGTCATGCAGGACATCGGTGCGGTGATTGAGGACGCGAAGCGCGCGGGAGCGTGGGTCTTCAACGGCGGCCTGCATCCGCCGGACTCCGCCACGGTCGTGCGCGTCAAGGGCGGTGACGCGGTCATCACCGATGGGCCCTACGCGGAAGGCAAGGAGCACGTCGGCGGCTTCCTGATCGTCAAGGTGCCCGATCTCGATGCGGCGCTCGCGTGGGCCCGCCGGTTCGCCCAGGCGGTCACGCTGGCGGGCCGGGAGGAAGGCCTGCCGATCGAAGTCCGTCCTTTCCAGGGGAACGGCGGGCACTGACCTCCGGCATGACGCTTCCGGACGGCGAGATCGAACGCGTGTTCCGCGCGGAGTACGGCCGCGCGGTCGCGGTGCTGGTCCGCGTCCTCGGTGACATCGACCTCGCCGAGGAATCGGTGCAGGACGCATTCACCGAGGCGCTGCGGCGCTGGCCTTCGAGCGGCCCTCCGCCGAGCCCGGTGGGCTGGATCATCACGACGGCAAAGAACCGCGCGATCGATCGGCTCCGGCGCGAAGCGTCGCGCGAGGATCGACATGCCCAGGCGGCGCTCATGCACGCGCGCGACGAACCGGCGGAGGAGGGAATGGTGTCGGACGACCGGCTGCGGCTGATCTTCACCTGCTGCCATCCCGCCCTGGCGCCCGGCGTCCAGGTGGCGCTCACGCTGCGCCTGCTCGGCGGCCTGACGACGGCCGAGATCGCGCGGGCGTTCCTGACGCCGGAAGCGACGATGGCGCAGCGGCTGGTGAGGGCGAAGGCCAAGATACGCGATGCGGGGATTCCGTACCGCATACCGGAGACGACGGATCTGCCCGATCGCCTCCGCGCAGTGCTCGCGGTGATCTACTTGATCTTCAACGAGGGCTACGCAGCCACCTCCGGCGATCGTCTCGTGCGCGAAGAGCTGTGCACGGAGGCGATCCGGCTCGCGCGCGTGCTCGCCGCCCTGATGCCGGACGAGCCCGAAGTGATGGGCCTGCTCGCGCTCATGCTCCTCACGGATGCGCGGCGCGCGGCGCGGATCGGCGCCGACGGCGAGCTGGTGCGGCTGGCGGATCAGGATCGCTCGACCTGGAATCGCGCGTTCATCACCGAGGGACAAGCGCTGGTGCGGCGGTGTCTCCGCCGCAAGCAGCCGGGCCCGTACCAGATCCAGGCTGCAATCAACGCCGTGCACAGCGACGCGCCGGCGGCGGCGGACACCGACTGGCGGCAGATCCTGCAGCTCTACGATCAGCTGCTCGACGTGGCGCCAGGCCCGATCGTCGCGCTGAACCGCGCGGTGGCCGTTGCCGAAATCCAGGGACCGCACGCCGCGCTGCGCCTCGTGGACGCGCTGGATCTCAGCCGCTACTACCTTTTTCACGCGGTCCGCGCGGACCTGCTGCAGCGCCTTGGTCGCGCCACCGAGGCTGCGGGGGCGTACGATGCGGCCATCGCCTGCACGGAGAACGCCGCCGAGCGTGCGTTCCTGCAGCGGCGCAAGGCCGCATCCTCATAGTCAGGCCACGGAGAAACTCGCCACGGAGAACACGGAGAACACGGAGAATTTTGAGCGCTGTCCCGCTGTCCCGCTGTTCCGCTGCCGGTGGTGGCCTGAGCCCCGGGGGCTCCGTGTCTCAGCGGCGAAACTCTCCGTGGCCGAACTAAAGTTCGGCCCTACGTACGCCTCTCTGTGTTCTCCGTGTCTCCGCGGCGAGCCAGGCCTCACTCCTCCGAGCTCTCCGTGGCTCCGCGGCGAAAGTCCTCCGAGGCGCGCTGGCCGGCGGCCAGCTGGTAGACCCCACGCGAAGGCGAGGCGGCGAAGCCTTCCTTCACGAGCGCGCGATTGCCAAGCCCTGCATCGGGCCGCGACAGGCCGGTGACGCGCGCCAGCTCGCCGGGGATCGTCAGGCCCGCGCTCGAGAGGAAGCAGCGCGCGATCTCGCGGAGCGCGACCTCGCGGCTGACGCGCTTGCGAAGTTGGTCGGGGAATCGCGCGATGCCGAGCGTCCAGATGTAGGTGAACTTCGGCAGGTAGTAAGCTGCCTCGGGAATCACGATCATCGCGGCCTGCAGTTCGTCCATGGCGCGCGTGAACGTCGCGCGATCCTTCACGCCCGACTCTGCGCGCAGATCCGATGTCGCCATCTCCCACTCGCCGCGCAGGACCTTCAGCACGGCGCGCGCCGGGCGGCTCAGGCGCCGCGGTTCGTCGGCCTTGCGCACTCCCCAGATGGCATTGAAGTGCGGCACGATGCGGGGCGCGAGAAACATGCTCTTCCCGCGGGCCAGCTTCGCGTAGTAGACCTTCCCGCGCCCCATGATCTCGTCCTTCAGCGTCCACGTGAGGGAGGCTTCGGGATCCTTCTGCACGTTGCGCGGCATCACGGCGTCGCGGCGGCCGCACACGGCGATGTAGAGCGAGGGACCGGGCCGTCGGCTGTCGGTCAGGCAGGCCGCGAAGCCCACCCGCTCGATGAACCGCTCGGCTTCGAACACGCTCTCCACCGAGCGTGTGGCTTCGCGCCGCCAGTGCGCATCGCGGTGATCGTCGTACTCCGGCGGGATGGGCGGTGGCGCCACGCCGGGAATTCTAGCTGCCCGCGGAGCGTCAGCCGGGCTTGCCTCTATCTCCATACAGAGATATTATCTCCAAATAGAGATGCTAACCTCGGGCCCAGCAGCGACAGTTGAGCAGGACATCGACCGCCGAATCGCGCAGCGGCTCGCACAGCTGCGCGCCGATCGCGGCTGGTCCCTCGACGACCTGGCCGACCGTACCGGCATCGGCCGCGCGACGCTGTCGCGGATCGAGCGATCCGAGCTGAGTCCCACCGCCGCCATGCTCGGCGCCCTGTGCAGCGCCTACGGCTGGACGCTGTCGCGCCTGATGGCCGACGCCGAGGCCCGGCCGCCGCAGCTCGTACGCGCGGCGGAGCAGGCCGAGTGGACGGACCCCGAGAGCCACTACCGCCGACGGATGGTGTCGCCGCCGTCGCCCGGCCTGCGCGGCGAGCTCGTGGAAGTGCACATGCCCGCCGGCGCGACCGTCTCCTTCGAGGCGGCGCCGATCCAGGGTCTGGAGCACCACCTCTGGATGATCGAAGGCGCGATGACGATCGACGTCGACGGCGCCGCGTTCGACCTGCGCGCGCACGACTGCCTCCGTTACGTGCTCGCCGGCCCGTCGCGCTTCCGGAACACGGGCAAGCGCACGGCGCGCTACCTCGTCGCGATGGTGCGGGCATGAGCGGACGCACGAACGCGCTGGCCGGCGTCACGATCGAGCCGTGGCGTCCGGGCGCCGATGCCGACCTCGACATGCTCGCCGACGTTCTCCACGCGGTCGTCCACGACGGCGCCGGCGTCAGTTTCATCGTCCCATTCACGATGGCGGAGGCGCGTCGGTTCTGGGTGGACAAAGTCCTGCCGGGCGTCCGCGAGGGGGCGCTGCACGTGCTCGTCGCGCGAGACGCCGGGCGGATCGTCGGCACAGTGCAGTTCGCGCTGGCCTGGCCGCCAAACCAGACGCATCGCGCCGAGGTGGCGAAGCTGCTCGTGCATCCCGTCGCGCGGCGCCGCGGTGTAGCGCGCGGCCTGATGGTCGCGCTCGAGTCGCTCGCGCGCGCCGAAGGCCGGACGTTGCTGACGCTCGACACCTGGACCGGGGGACACGCCGAGTCGCTCTACCGCTCGCTCGGCTACGTCGTCGTGGGCGTGATCCCGCGCTTTGCCCGCGGGTCGACGACGACCGCGCTCGAGCCGACGACGATCATGTACAAGGAATTGGGGTCGGGATAGATTTGATGGGGACTGTCCCCCTTGTGACTCGCGGGGGACAGTCCTAATCAAGAGGAAGAAGCGTGGCCTGGATTCTGCTCGTGGTCGCGGGGCTGCTCGAAGTCGTCTGGGCGTTCGCGATGAAGCAATCGCAGGGCTTCACGCGAATCGCCCCGTCCATCGTCACCGGCGTGGCCATGCTGGCCAGCGTGGGCCTGCTGGCGATCTCGATGAGGTCGCTGCCGCTTGGCTCGGCCTACGCCGTTTGGACCGGCATCGGCGCGCTCGGCGCCTTCGTGGTCGGCGTCATCGTCCTCGGCGAGCCGGCGACTGCGGCACGGGTGCTTGCCGCGATCCTGATCCTGTCCGGGCTGGCACTGATGAAGTCGGCGGGCTGACGGGCGTTACGGCGCGTTCATGGACTGTCCCCCTTGAAAACGTACGGGGGACAGTCCCGGATTCGTGGGAACCCTTCCGGCCCGTAAAGTGCGGGTTGAATTTGCCGCCCCGGAATTGTCAGCGCTGGTGGGAAGGATCCCGCGCGGCGTGCCTCCTCTCGCTGCGCAGTTGCCGCACGATCCTCGTCGTTTGCACGGCACGCCGTTTGCGCCCTTCGATCGCGGAGGCAACACAATGGACACGATGAAGGCGGTGGCGTTTGCAGGCAAGGACCGCCTGGTGATCGAGGAACGGCCGCGGCCCGTCCCCCGGGCGGGTGAGGCCGTGATCCGCATCACGACGACGACGATCTGCGGGACGGACGTGCACATCGTCAAGGGGGAGTACCCGGTGAAGCCGGGGCTGATCCTTGGCCACGAGCCGGTGGGCGTCATACACGAGTTGGGTGAGGGGCTCGAGCCCGAGTACCACGTCGGGCAGCGTGTGATCGTCGGCGCGATCACGCCGTGCGGCCAGTGCTTCTACTGCCTGAACGGGACGCACTCGCAGTGCAATGGCCCGCTCGGCGGCTGGCGCTTCGGCAACACCATCAACGGCGCGTGGGCCGAGTATCTGCTCGTCCCCGATGCGCGCGCGAACCTCGCGCCCATTCCCGAGGGGTTGAGCGACGAGCAGGTCGTGCTCCTGCCCGACATCTTTTCGACAGGCCTGAGCGGCGCGGAGAGCGGCAACATCAAGGTGGGCGACGCCGTGGCCGTGTTCGCGCAGGGCCCGATCGGGCTGTGCGCCACGCTGGGCGCGAAGCTCCGCGGCGCGGCGCTCATCATCGGCGTGGACTCGGTACCCGAGCGGCTGGCGATGGCGCGACGGTTCGGCGCCAACGTCGTCATCAACTACCGCGAACAGGATCCGATCGCCGAGATCAAACGGCTGACCGGCGGTCGCGGCGCCGACGTGACCATCGAGGCGCTGGGACAACAGGCGACGTTCGAGAACGCGCTGCGCGCCACGCGGCCGGGCGGCACCCTGTCGAGCCTCGGCGTCTACTCGGGGAAGCTCGTCGCGCCCTACGAGGCGATCTACGCCGGTCTTGCCGACCAGCGCATCGTCACAACGCTGTGCCCCGGCGGGAAGGAGCGGATGCGGCGGCTGATGGCGATGGTGGCGCAGGGCCGGATAGACCTGTCGCCATTGGTCACGCACCGCTTCACGCTCGACGCCATCGACGAGGCGTTCGACGTCTTCAGCCACCAGCGCGACGGCGTGATGAAAGTGGCGCTCACGCCAGGCGTGCCGCTCCCGGCACTGAGGACGCAGGTGACGGCTGGCGCGTTCGCGTGATGCGGAGGCACGCGATGTGGCGCTCCTTGCCTGAGAAGCACGTTCGGAGTCCGCCTTGCAGGCTTGGAGCGCCGCGCGCGGGCGAGCTCCTCGCTCTCATACCTTCGACCTCCTCCTTCGTCTTTTGAATCTTGCACGCTTTTCTCGGCTGAGCTTGCGCCGGGGCAGACGTTGCGTGGCAGCCTTCCATTTGTGAGCGAAACAGGAGGCCCCATGCAGACGGCTCTCGTGGCTCCCGTTCTGTTGCTGGCAACGTCCGTGGCCGCCGCCGCGCAGACACCAGTCACTCTCGACCAGGTGTTTGCGGACTACTGCGCCGCGCAGGCGTCGGGGAATCCGGCCTGCGGCAGCGACGCGCCCGCCACTCCGGCCTACAAGTGGCTGTTCCTCGACGATGTGTGCGCTCATGGCGACAATCACGCCTATTGCTCGCGCTTTGCCTCGATCAGCCACGCGACCGAGCCGTGCGTCGTCGCGTACAGCCATCGTCGCGGGCGCTGGCGTCCGCTGCACTCGCTCGAGGCGTCGGGGAAATGGGCCTACGACACCGACGTCAACGGCGCGCCCACGATCGTGGTGTCGAGGACCGGCGAGTGCACGGCCATCGTCGAGGACACGAAGCCGTTGACCTACGACGTGGAGCTCGGCGCGGTCGAAGAGAAGCAGAACGACCTGTTCGCGGGGCTGAAGGATCTCGCCGGGCTTCTGGGGGCCACCCTGAGCGCCGCCACCGAGCATTCGCTGGCCGCGCGTGTGACACCGGCCAGGTCCGACAGCTTCGACGAGCTCGCCAGGGCCACGTCCTCGCTCGCGCGATCGCTCGTGGCTCTTGGCGAGCTGCGCTCCGACGTCGTGGTCGCGCTCAACGCCGGCGAGCTGTCGGACAAGGGGGAGCTGACGCCGGTCGACTGGGGTTCAGCGGCGCTGGACGCCGCGAGCTGGCACGACCAGTTCGCAGGGCTTCGCACACGCCGGCAGCAGGCGATCGACTCGCTCGAAGGAACGGCGCCAACCAGTGAGGAGCAGAAGATTCTCAATCAGGCGCAGGACGTTATCGATCACCGGGAAGACATCGCGAAAACCGTGGTCGCCCTTGCGGCGACGCGCGACCGCTGGAACCAGTTCGTCGTCGGCTCACGCATGCTGACGTGGATGGTGGTGAACCTGCGCCAGCAGCCCGTGTCGTGGACGAAGGATCAGGTGCACGAGTTCAAGGTTGGCGTCGAGACGCCCTTTGCGAGCGCTGTGGCGACGCAGCTCCCGAAAGTCGAGACGTCGGTGCGCTTCACGTCGCCGAAGGCGTCGATGTTCGGCATCGGCGCCGGCCTGGTGATCACGCCGATCCAGCAGGCAACTTACAAGGCGGTCGCAGGCGCCGACGGCGTCAAGCGGATCACTGCAACCGAGCACGACTCGCGCACGGGGCAGCTCGCGCTCTTCTTCGACTGGCGGCTGATTCAGGCATGGCATCCGGCGGCCAGCACGTGGGTCACCCGACCGGCGCTGGAGGGCGGCGTCGCGATCGACACGAAGACGCCTGGGTTCTTCCTCGGCGCATCGCTCGAGATTACGAAATGGATCCGCGTCTCCGCCGGCCGGACCTGGCAGAACGTCACGGTGCTCGATGGCCAGCAGGAGCACGACCCGGTGGCCAACGACGATGCGATCAAGCTGAGGGATACGTTCGTCGGGGGCAACTACGCGAGCGTCAGCTTCGCGATCGACGCCCTGCCGCTGTTCACGAGGTAAGGGCCTGCTCGAGGTTTCAGGCACCGACGAACGCGACCTGAGGCCCTTCTCGCCTGCACGGGCGCGATTACACGGTTTACGCGACGTGTCGCGCCAAACCCTCGAAAGTGCGCACCTTTCATGAAACGCAGCGTGTGGCAACTGTCTTGCACCCAGTACGGCCGGGGAAACAGATGACCAACATGCTCGTCTACCTGATCGGCACGCTGTTCGTCGTTGCCGGGCTGGCCTACGCCGCGTCCCGCATGGGTGTGAGTCAGATCTGGATCATCGCGGGGGCCCTCGTCATCGTCGGCCTCGGCTTGATGGGCGGCATCGTCAAGACCCGCCAGAAAGACCCCGCGCAGTAGCCCGGGCCCCGCGCCCTCGCTGTCACCTTTTGCCGTCCCGTCACTCCAATGAAGAGATGCGGATGCCGGCGGGGCGGGCAATGTTCATCGTGCTGGCGGTACTGGCACTTGTCGCGGTGCTGGCCGCGCTTGCCGTGCTTCGCACGGGTCTCGCCGCCGATCGCACACCGGGCCGGGTCGAGACCCTGGTGGCCAGGAACCTCGTTCGTTTCTCGATTCCTGCCGGCGAGGCCTCGCGTCGCAATCCTCTGACTGGAGCGGATGCCTGGCAGCAGGGAACGGACCTCTTCCGCAACCATTGCGCGCTGTGTCACGGCACCGATGGTCGAGGAGCGACGGCGATTGGGCCCCGCATGTACCCGCCGGTTCCCGATCTCGCGTCACCCGAGATTCAGCACTTCAGCGACGGGGCGTTGTTCGCCGTCGTCAGTCACGGCGTGAGCTGGACGGGGATGCCCGCGTTCGGGCGCTCGCTGGGTGAGTCGGACAGGTGGAAGCTCGTCGCGTTCATCCGCAGGACCCCGTCGCTTACCGCCGCGGATCTCGCGCCTCGCGGCGGACCAAACGCATCGACGCGCATCGTCATGGACGGCACCAGCTTTCATCCCGCGGAGACGACGGTCGAGTCCGGCGCTCCCGTGCTCTGGGCCAACCTCGATCCGTTTCCTCACAACGTGACGTCCGAGTCAGGAAACTTTCACTCGGGCGACCTCGCGCCGGATGGCACGTGGGTCTTCCGACCGACCGAACGCGGCACGTTCGAATACCACTGCACGCTGCATCCCGGCATGAAAGCCGTGCTGCGCGTGCGCTGAACGTTTTCTCTTTCACAAGGAGTCCAACATGCGACGTGCAACAACTCTGTTCTTCGTGACCGCCCTGATGCTTCCCGTCGCGGCGCTGTCTGCCCGCGCAGTCAACGACGCGCAGATCGCCGCCATCGTCGTCACCGCCAACCAGGTGGACATCGATGCCGGCAAGCTGGCCGCGTCATCGGCTTCGGATCCGCAGGTCAAGGCGTTCGGCAAGCAGATGGTGACGGACCACACGGGCGTCAACAAGCAGGCGACCGATCTCGTCACGAAGCTCGGCGTGACTCCCGAGGACAATGCCACGGCGCAGAGCCTGAAGTCCGGTGGCGCCGAGAACGTCAAGACCCTGTCGGGGTTGAAGGGCGCCGCCTTCGATCGCGCGTATGTCGATCATGAAATCGCGTATCACCAGCAGGTGCTCGACGCGCTGGACACGACGCTGATTCCGAGCGCGCAGAATGCCGAGCTCAAGGCGCTGCTGGTGAAGGTCCGGCCGGCGTTCGTGGCCCATCTCGAGCACGCGAAGATGGTGCAGAAGTCGTTGAAGTAGCCGACTAGCGCCCGGGGCGGCGCACCTCGGTCAGGCGGAACGCGGCGAGGCGCCCGATGAGCGTCAATCGTTGACCTCGTTGGGCGCCCTGGGCATGGCGATGGTTTACCATTCTCGTATGAAGTTCGCCATGCTCACCGTCACCTACTCGGGCCTGTTCTACGACGGCCCGGCGCTCACCGTCGTCCAGCAGATCCGGAAGGCCAGGCAGCTCGGATTCGACGGCCTCTCGATCGAAACGAAGCGGCCGGTGGCGTCGCCGCTCGATCTGACGGCCGCGGATCGAAAGGAGATCCGATCCGTCGCCGCGTCGGAGCGCCTCGCGCTGTGCGCGCTCGAGAGCCTGTCGAACTTCGCCAGCCCGCTGATGGAAGAACGCGAGAACAACCTCGCCATGATGCGGCTGGCGATCGAGCTGGCGTCGGATCTCGAAATCGGCCTCGTGAAGGTGTTCGCCGCGTGGCCGGGCATCATCGACGACGAGGATGACACTGCGTTGTACGCTCCGTACGAGCGGCAGGCTCACTACACGAAACTCTATCCGGCCGACCTGCGGCGCTGGCGCCGCGCCGTGGACGGCCTGCGGGAGACCGCCGACTGGGCCGCCGCCCGAGGCGTCACGCTCGCGCTGCAGAACCACGCGCCGCTGCTCCGCACCGGCTACGAGGACGCGCTGACGATGATGCGCGAGGTGAATCGGCCGAACATGGCGCTGTGTCTCGACGTGCCGCTGTTCAAGGAGCGCCAGGGCGACGCTTACATTCGCGAGGCCGTGCGCGCCTGCGCGCCGCACATCAGGCTGACGCACTTCGGCGCGTGGAACTTCAGGGAATCAGAGGACGGCGAGCCCATCCAGGAGCACGGCCCGTCGTACGACGGCACGATCAACTACGCGCAGTACTTCGCCGCCCTGCAGCAGGCCGGCTACGACGGCTACCTGGTGTCCGAGTACTGCCTGCCGTGCGTGAAGGATCACCGAATCGCCGGCATCGACGAGATCGATCGCGCCAACGCGCTGGC
>Ga0207701_10001134_pt1 | contig 28183 bp, 25 predicted proteins | sample KBSSwiSSwithPhiX_FD_184294 | JGI IMG/M metagenome (GOLD analysis project Ga0207701, IMG submission 184294) | Switchgrass rhizosphere bulk soil microbial communities from Kellogg Biological Station, Michigan, USA, with PhiX - S5 (SPAdes) (version 2) | ecosystem: Environmental > Terrestrial >... | reverse complement strand
CCACACCAGCCACCGCATCTGCTCCGTACACAGCCGAGGCGCCGTCCTTGAGGATATCGATGTGATCGATCATGGAGAAGGGAATGAGCTGGATGTCAACACCGCCGAACAGCGACGCTTGCGCAACGCGTTTGCCATCGATCAAGACCAAAGTCTCTTTTGGCAAAAGACCGCGCAGGTTGAGTTGCACAGTGCCATCACCACCATTGCTCATGTTCTGGTTAACGGTGCCGCCAGCTTCTTGCGGAATAAAGGTAGTGAGGTCCGTGGCGTTGCGGATACCGAGTTTCTCGATGTCCTGCGGCCGGTATGTATCCACCGGGTTCGGTCCGGTCTCTTCCGCCGTGGGAATATTCGAACCGGTCACGATCACGCGTTCCACCTCAGCTTGGGGCGCCGGCGCCGCCGCGTTATCTGGAACAGCCGGTGCGGCCAACTGAGCGGATGCACTTGATGCAAAAATTAGAGGAAATCCCACGGCCGCCACAAAGACGGCGCCAAGAAATCCGAGTTTATTTAGCACGTTTTTAATCATTAGTTTCTCCTTTGAGTTTTTGGTTAGGTGTGATGTGTGAATCGGGTATAACGCGGAAAGAAGTTTTTTCCCTAGGCCAAAGAAACGAGGGTTTGGGCAAGTGCCTGTTTCAGGTCCGCGACGAGTAGCGGACCGGTTCGCGTGACCGCGATTGCTAGTGCGAGGCGGGGTGTTAAGCCTCAGACGCGCACTGGGTCAACCAGTCCACATCGTATTTCGATTTGAATCCGAAGATGCAGTCGAAAAATTTCTATCGGGTTCGCCGTTGCCGCCTGCGCTACAGGTCGCAGCGCGACATCCTCACATGCTCTCATGTCTGTAATCGAATTAGCTGACTCTGCTCTGTAGACAGAACGACTAGTCAGACTCGCCGGATGTTGGTCCGGTAAGCTCCGCCAGCTCAGTTACCGAGCCGTTGGGAAATTTCTCTTTCACTAGAAACCGTGGAGCCTGTTTTGTGACGAACACTTCATACGTTTCCGCGCCGCTACGTTTATCAATTCGGTATGAGATACGCACGGTTTCAAAGGAACCCGCCGGGACCGCGGTCGTCTCACTTTTGCCGATTCGTACGCTGACAAGTGAGTTTCCCGTACTGGGATCGTAGACTTTAAATTTGAATTCTTGCCCCTCGACATATTCCTTCAAAGTCATGACAGCGGCCCAGTCAACACGCTGATCTACGGTGTCGTCACTTGTCGTCTCGTTCACTTCGCGTCTTTTGGACGGTTCTTTCCGGGGAGTTATGAACCCGGTCACTCGACTGCCCTGGTAGGTAAGCTCGAACACAGTGCGTGCCGCGCTGCCTTGCCCGAACGTGAGCTTTGCTGACACTGGATCAAACGTCGTCGAGACAACCGCCTCCCAGGATTGGCTGAAACTTCCGATGACAACGTTTGAGAAAACATAATTTCCAGAGTCGGCGGACTTGCTAATCTGAATCCGGCTCCGCCCAACCTCTTTACCGTCTACTAGCGTTCGGAACGAATAGGATCCCGTTCGTAGCCTTGCTGCGTTAAAATCGCATCGTGCGACTTGTCCATCTGCCATCGCCAAGCCGAGGCAGACAATCCCAATGAATCTCATTACATTCAATTATGTTCACTGGACCGACCTCCGACAACTAAGCGGGTTGGTTGAGTTGTCTTTGATCGAGGAATCAGAATATCACGCACCAGTTCAGCGCCTTTTCTATTCGTTAGGTTACACCAATAACGCGCACAGAAGAGCGACTCACGCGTGTTACACAATCCTGGTCCTTCTTAAGCAGAAACGTCTACGCTTGCGCAGACTCACCACGGCCATGGTCTCCGCTAAGGCTTTGCAAGAGTGATGGCAGTAGAGCCGTCAATCCTTCCTGGTGGTCCGCGGTGGGGTCCACTTTCCCGGCAGGAGTCAGTTTATCCACGATCTTTGGCAGGTATTCAGCAAGGAAGTTCGACGCCAAAGTCGGATCCACTCCCATTCTTGCTGCGAGTGCACGAACTTGGTCGGAACCCAGCGCCTGCTGAATTTGATTGCTGGAAACGGGCTGGTTTTCACCCATGCCGACCCATGATGAGAATGTGTCACCCTGGCCAGTCTGGGAAAATTTATTGGCAAGGCCCTGCAAACCTCCGCTCTGAGCGAGGAGACCGCTGAGAATTCCTATGAGCGGGGCCGCTTCGCCAGAGGCGTCACTTTTTCCACTGACTGCGCTAAGTATCGAATCAAGTAATCCCATAATTTTAATGCTCCTTTAGTTTGCGTTTGTTTTTCGAATAAAAATTGGAGAGACGCAAGTCTATCAACAAAGAGTATCGAAGCGGACTAAATATAAACAAGTCGATTCAGCACCCAGCGCGCACGCATCTTACTTGCCATCGGAAGAGTCATCATCTCCGTTGCGACCAACTGCAAACTGCACTTGCTCCGTATCGTGAAGGCGGCCGTAATCCACGGTCAGCCGGCCGCCGCCGTGTTCGGTGTAAATTTCGACAAAGCGATGTCCGAATTGAACATCGCGCCAGCTGTAATCCTTTTGCGTTTGAACGGCGGCCGCGATGACTGGATCGATTCCGACCACTGAGACAATAAAGAGGACCCGGCTGGATTCGAGCGACTCGGGAGTCGCGCCAAACAGCGGACTCGTTTCGTCGATCGTATGCCGCAAAGTCAGCGCCGCGGGAAAAACAGTCAACCGATCGAAGTGAAGCTTGAGAACATAAAAGTGGCGGAAATCTCCGCCTTCTAGCAACGGTTCATCACGCGAAAACATGATCCGGAATTCGGCTTCCACCATGCTGTGATGATTTTCGTTACCGATCCGCACCATTAGTGTCGGCTTCCCGTTTAACAGCGCAACGACCATTGAATTGCTGAACATGACGCGCGCGATCGGGCGCGAAAAGCGAACAAAGATCAGCCCAGTCATGACCGCCAGCAAAAAGAGGCCACTCATAATTTCAATGGTCGTGACGATGTGGCCATAGAGCGTTTGCGGATACATGTGGCCATAGCCAACAGTCGCCAGCGTTTGCACGCTGAAAAAGAAGCAGTCAAAAAAACGGTGCCCGCCAGTGCTCCCGGCGATACTGTCTGGCTGGAAATTGTACAGGGCGGCGAAAAGAAGGTTTAGCCCGACGTAAAGACTGGCTACAAACCCGGCGAACTGCGGCCAGCTCAAACCGAGCAACCAGCGATAGACATCGCGCCACCTCCACGCGTCCGTCCCGACTTTGACGAACTCGATTTGGCCGGCGCGGAGGGAAACAGGAATCGGTTTCCTTTTCATGTTCCTTTAATCTGCGGTCATCGGCAATCGGTCAACAAATCCAACTATGGCTTTGAGGATTTGTTGGTCGACATCCTCTTGCGTTTGGCCGTTTGCTTGAAGCTGGCGTTTCGGCACACGCAGCGAATGGTCGCCTCCGTCCACGATGTGTAGAACGTTTTGCGTTTTCATTTCGGCACGCGCACGCTCAAGGAGATCCAAAGGACAAAGCGGATCCCGCGAGCCTTGCACAAAGAGAATTGGTGTATTCAGACCCCGCAAAACTTCGTCGCGAAGTTTTGTGCGATCCCCCATCGCGCAAAGCGGATATCCGAGGCAAACAAGGCCATCTACTTTTTCTTCAAGCGAAAGATGACATCCAACGCGGCCACCCATGCTCTTGCCAATTAGGATCGTCGATTTGGCCGGATGTCGTTTTCTCGCGCCGTTCAAGGCTTCTCGATGCGCCGCGATAAGCTTTGGCAACGGATCGGGGCGTTTCCGGCCCTCGCGCATGTAGCCGTAATCGAGAGTTTCGACGTCGCCGATTTCGGACCAGCGTCGCTTCCAATTCTGCATCCAGGGATGAGATGAAGGAGCGCCTGCTCCGGGAGCGAATACGATAAGGGGTTTCATATGAAATTCTTCAACGCTCAACGCCTAACGTCTAATTCGACTGTTGAACGTTCGGTTTTGCAAGGGAAAGCACCGTGCTTTGGAACGCACTGGTGCTCCGGCGCTTTCGAATCCTTCCAGCCGTCGCGAATTGTTTTTATTGCACCGTCACAAGCGTACCGACTGGGATCTCGGAGAAGAATTTGCGGGCGGCTTCCTCGGGCAACCGAATGCATCCGTGTGACGCTGGATAATTCGGCACGAGCCCGGCATGCATTCCGAAGTCGAGACAACTCAGGCGCATGAAGTAAGGCATCTCCACATGATAGATGCTGGAACGATGGTTTCGCTCCTTGTTGGTAATCACGAAATCCCCTCTGCGTGTGGAGTAGCCCTGGCGACCAGTCGAACATTGGGTGCGATATACCGGCACGCCGTTCTTAAAGAGAGCAACCCGTTGCAAGGCGAGAGAAATTTCGACGCGCAATTGGTCCGGAGGAGGCCCACTACCAAGAAGAATTTGCGAGGAACGCCAGTGACCAGTCTCTGCCGCGATGTCCAGCGCAGACATTTTATCGCGCTTGGTCAGTTGGTTTCGGCTGGCGCCTGCCGCAAGCAACGTGCGGAGGTAATCTTCCTTGCCGAGACCCGCTGCCAGCATCAGCACCGTCAGCCCCTTGTCTCCTTCAACATAACTGCTGAACGATTTCGAGGGGAGCAGCGTCAGAAAATCCTTGTCACAGCGCGATGGCAGAGCGGTATTCGGATCGGCGCCACAAGATAAAAGCGTGGCAAAAAGCGAAGAGTCATTTCCAGCGACGGCATATGCGAGCAGCGGCACATTTTTTCCTTCAGGTGTTGGAGGCGCAGAGTGTTTGCTGAGCAGCAACTGAATCTGGCCCTTATCTGCCGCCGCTAGGGCTCCTTGAAGAGCGCGCCGGGTGCTGCTTCGCCACTTGGGCAATGGAGGCCAACGTTCCACAACAGATCTGATGATTTGCGGATTGCCACCATCCACCGCCATGCCCAGCAAATCACTACCATCCTTGCACTGGGTGTCCGGTTGAAGATTCGTCGAGCGCGCAAGCAACTCCCGAAACACTTCGAGATTCCCATGCATGGCCGTGGCCATCAGCGGCGTAAAACCATTCTTGTCAGCGAGATCGACAAGCGCCCCCGCATCTATGAGGCGCTGTGCTGTTTTCCAATTCTGCTGCGACGTCGCAATCAACAACGGTGTCCGGCCCTGGAAATCATGCCCGTTTGGATCGACGTGGTCGATCAGGCACAATTCGATAAGCGAATCGCGCTGAATCGTGACGGCGCGAACAAGTTCACTCGGCGAAATGGAAATGCGCGCGGGAGGTTCTGGTCCAAGCGCTGTCGCCCAAAACAATACCAAAAGTACGACGCCAATCCGAAAGACGAATCGCCTCTTGAACACGCGCATAGGCAGGGTTGGGCCAGCTATTATACCGGCTGTGTCCAGTACTGTAATAGGGGCTGGATTGAACTGCGAGCCTACCTTCGAGCAAGCCGGGATTGGACGTATCCAGTTGAACGTTGCATGTTCTGAGCTGTCCAAATTCCAACCGATGCGCTTATCCATTTTGACCCTGTGCGTTGCACTCAATACATCGTTTGCGGCGCAACCTGAGGCTGTCCCGACGCAAACTGTGCCTGCCGCCGTGGCTGAAGCCGGCAAAGATGTCGTTCATCAACTGAATAATGCTTTTGCTAAAGTCTTCGAGACTGTCGCGCCAAGTGTTGTCATTATTGAAGTTTCTAAGAAAAACGATGTCGCCGAAAGCTCGCCGCTCGATGACTTGTTCTTCCAAGGTTCCCCGGATGAGAATAATCCACGGCGAAACCCCGGCCCGCCACGACCGATCCAAAGCGAAGGCTCCGGCTTTATCGTTCGACCGGATGGTTACATTTTCACGAATTTTCACGTGGTTGAAGGCGCAGACAAAATCGACGTAAAATTGAGGGACGGCCGGAATTTTTCGGCAAAAACCGTGGGCACAGACGAAAAGACCGATATCGCAGTCATAAAGATCGATGCCAAAGATTTGCCGGTTGTCCAGCTGGCTGACAGCGATGGAGTGCGGGTAGGCCAGTTTGCATTCGCGATCGGGGCACCATTCAAGCTTGATTACACGTTCACCTACGGTGTGGTCAGCGGCAAGGGCCGGAGCAAATTGCTTCAGACGGGCGCCTACTCCATCTCCGATTATTTGCAGACTGACGCCTCGATTAATCCGGGTAACAGCGGAGGGCCACTGTGTGATATCGACGGCAAAGTGATCGGCATGAACACGCTGATTAACGGGATGAATCGCGGGCTCGGCTTCGCGATCCCCAGTAACATGGCGAAGGAAATTGGCACGGAGCTGATCGCCGGTCACAAAATCATGAGGCCCTGGCTTGGCATCCGGATCGAGACACTCGGCGACGACGCGGACATTCGTGATTTGTTTAAGGGCGCCGACAAAGGCGTCGTGGTACGCACGATTGAAGCCGATGCGCCTGCTTCCAAAAGCGATTTACGCCCTTTCGACGTCATCACGCATGTGGATGGAACACCGATCGAAACGGACTCACAGCTACAGCATGAGATTTTGAAAAAGAAAATCGGCCAAAGTGTTCAGCTGAGTGTTTGGCGCAAGGGTCAGACCATCAAGGTCCCGATTAAAACCGGCGAACTACCCAACGAGATTGCGCAAGCATCAAATGCGTTGCCGATTCAGCCACCGAAGCCGACCCAGGAAAACATCGGCAAATTCGGCTTGCAGGTTCAGGAATTGACGAAAGATGTTGCAGAGCGCCTTCATCTCCCGGTCCAGCAAGGCGTTGTCGTAACCGATGTCGAAGACAACAGCATCGCTGCAAGCCAGGACATTCAGCGCGAAGACGTCATTACCGAGGTAGACGGCAAGCCGGTCGCCAACGTGCAATCGTTCCGCGAAGCGCTTAAGAAAGCCGACCCGAAACGGGGCGTCCTTCTGTATCTCGATCGTAAAGGCAGCAAGACCTTCGCAGTCTTAAAAGCCGGCGATTAGCTCTTCCGGCTGCCGATCACCACCAGCGCAATCCCGCCGATGAGACAAATCCCGCTCGCAATGGGCGGAAAGGCAATCCCGTGGCTTTCCTTGTGAGTAATCTCCAGTGGGCCAAGCTGCGCGTCTTTCTTTTCCGTCGTCCAGCCCAAGCCGCCCCAAGCGAATCCGATGATGCCAATGACAATAAGGATGATGCCGATGATGACGGCCGGTTTCATTTGGGCGAGCTCACAGCGGTCGCCGGCCTTGGATCAAATTGATAATCAGCACCACGATCGCAATGACGAGCAGGATGTGAATGAATCCACCCAGCGTGTAGGAGCTGACCAGTCCAAGCAGCCAGAGCACCAGCAAGATCACGAATATTGTCCACAGCATAACATTCCTTTCGGTTGGGTCACATGTTCCTTCGTGGGATGGGGTTCCGTTGCGCTTATCGAAATCAAAATTTCTGCACAGATCGCTATTTGCGGTCCGCTCTAGGAATGGCCACCACTACAGTTTTTCCACTACGGCACGCAGGTTCCAGTCCGCTTCCTCAAGTTTGCGCCGCGCAGACTCGTAATCGCATTTTGCCAAATCGACGACGACCCGCACGGCGCGGTCGCGCAGCTTGGCACTGGTGGTACGCAGATCTATCATCAGATTGCCGCGCACCTTCCCTAGCGCAACCATCGCGCCGGTGCTGATGATGTTGAGCGCTGCCTTCGTCGCCGTTCCAGCTTTCAATCTGGTCGATCCAGTCAAGATCTCGGGGCCCACGGCGAGTGCGATCACAAGATCGATATTTGTAGCCACCGCCGCCGGCTGCGGCGCACTCCGGTCAACGCCCGCAGCTACAGCCGGATTGCACGTCAGCAGTATCGTCTTTGCATCTAACGACTTTGCGTGAGACAGCGCGCCGAGAACAAAAGGCGTCCGGCCGCTGGCGGTGATCCCAATGACAACATCGCCATTTCTTATTCCCCTTTCCCGCAACGCCAATGTGCCGGCACTCTCCTCGTCTTCCGCGCCTTCCACACTGCGATAAAGCGCAGTCGTGCCGCCGGCAATTATTCCCTGCACAAGATCGGGTGACGCGCTAAAAGTCGGCGAAATTTCGCTCGCATCGAGGATACCAATGCGCCCGCTACTGCCAGCCCCGACATAAAACAGCCGGCCATGATTCCGCAGCGATTCAGTCACGATTTCAATCGCTCGAGCAAGGTCCCTGGTTGCTCCACGCAACGCATCCTCCACAAATTTTTCTTCTTCGACAAAAAGTTCGGCCAGTTGTAGCGCGCTCATCCTTTCCAGGTTCTCCGAGCGCGGATTGCGCTGTTCGGTAAGCGCGGCAGCCAAATCTTCGATATCCTTCTCAGAGAGCTTTGATTGAAAAGCAACGTGATCACCTTTCTCCGCTGCAAGCCATGCGGCGCCGAATTCGGGAGGCCGCTCTGCAACGGTCACGCGGGCGTCGGGCAGATTCTTTTTGAGTCTGCGTCGAAACGCGTGCGTGTAGATCGAGTCGCGGTGAAAGAGGCCGCCCATCAGCACGACTTTGGGAGCAAGCAGATGAAGCCGGGAAGCGAGAGCCTCGGTGTATTCACAAAGGACACGCGCGCCTTCCTCTACGATCTCGTTCACGCGCGCGTCACCCCCGGCTGCGGCTTGAAACACCACCGGGGCCAGCATTGCAATCTCCATTTTGTCCGCCGTTTGCGCCCAGCGAACAAGTTCATCTAGATTGTTCAACGAAAGCGCGTGCAGGATTTTCGCAGTGAACTGCATCTCACCACGGCGCAGATCGTATTCGCTTAAGATCAGGCGCAGCGCCTCAATGGAGAGAAAATACCCGCCGCCGGTGTCGCCCAGAATGTGTCCCCAGCCACCCGCTCGCTCAATCCGATCACCTCGCCGGCCAGTCACCGAGGAGCCACTTCCGGCATTGACGACAATACCGTCTCTATGATCGAGGGCTGCAGCCAAACCGGAATCACGATCGCTGCCAGTCACGATTTTGGCATTTGGCCAAATGTCACGGCAAATGAGAGCGAGCGATCGGCGATCTTCCTCAGTGCTGCAACCAGCAAGGAAAATTCCTGCGTGGTCGACCTGATTTGGCAACTCGGCAAAGACTTCGCGTAAACGCTCCGGCGTTGTCAGGCGCAAATTAGACGGCGGCAACTTCCCCTGATCGAGAATTCGGAATTCTGTGCCAGCGTCACCACGAGACGTCATCGCCTCCACCAACACCCAGGCGGTTTTTGTTCCACCTCCTTCGACGCCGAGAATGCGCTCGACTGGTTCCACGATTGTTTATGCTTAGCCGCGTTTCGGCGAATTTGAAAGCCTTGTCGCTCTTTAACGTGGTCGGCCTGAGCCGACTCACCTCGCTCCGCAAAGGACAAAGTCCGCGAAGTAGGATTCCGCGGAACTGCGCCGGCTCCGCCATGGGATCGCTCGACTCTGGTCGGAATGACCGTGGTGGCGTTGCCGAGGATTTGCCCGTTTGTATCGTGTTTCATGGCCAAGGACGAAGCGCACGCGGCAAGGCGAGTGGAGCAATTGCGAGAAGAAATCCGCAGGCACGACCGCCTGTATTACGAAGAAGCTGCGCCAGTCATCAGCGACCGCGAATACGACCGCCTCTACAAAGAACTGGTCGATCTGGAGACGCAGTTTCCCGATCTGGTTACGCCCGGTTCACCCACTCAGGGTGTCGGTGGGAAACCCCTCAAAGCGTTCGAGCAGGTGCCGCACCTCGTTCCGATGCTGAGCCTCGACAACACGTATTCCGAAGAGGAGGTGAAGAATTTTTACGCTCGCATTCAGCGCCTGTTGCCGAACGAAAAAATTCCGGTGGTGATCGAGCCAAAGGTGGACGGCGTTGCGGTTTCGCTCATTTACGAAAACGGCCGGCTGCGTCAGGCAGCGACGCGCGGGGATGGAACGGTAGGCGACGATATCACTCAAAATATCCGAACGATCCGTTCGGTGCCCGAGCGATTGCGCGGCGCTGCCCCGAAACTTTTGGAAGCGCGCGGCGAAGTCTACATGGATAAACATGGTTTTGAAAAACTAAACGACGAACGGCAAAAAGCCGGCCTGCCCGTATTTGCCAACCCGCGCAACGCCGCGGCTGGTTCACTCAAGCAACTCGATCCGGCGATCGTGGCGAAGCGTCCCCTGGGTGTTGTGTTGTACGGAACCGGAGCGACGGAGGGAGTGGACGTCGATGTTCATTCGAAAATTTTTCCGCTTCTAAAGAAGCTGGGCCTGCCAGCCACCGAACGCTGGTGGGTAGCCAAATCAGTCGACGAAATTCTGGATGCCATTCACGACTTGGACGGGATCCGTCACAGTTTCGCGTATCAAACAGACGGGGCGGTAGTGAAAGTGAATTCATTTGCCCAACGCGAGCGCCTCGGCTTCACCGCAAAATCACCAAGATGGGCCATCGCTTACAAATACGAGGCCGAACGGGTGGAGACGCGGCTCAACGACATCGTAATTCAGGTCGGGCGCACCGGAATTCTCACGCCGGTAGCGATGCTGGAGCCGGTGTTGGTCAGCGGAAGCACGGTTGGGCGCGCGACGTTGCATAACGAGGACGAAATCAAACGCAAAGACATTCGCATCGGCGACACAGTGGTGATTGAAAAGGCTGGCGAAGTCATCCCCGCCGTCGTCGAAGTGGTTAAATCGAAACGACCGCGTGGCGCAGACCCGTTCGATTTTGCCAAACACATTCATGGCAAGTGCCCTGTGTGTGGCGGCCCGATTCGCCGAGACCCGCAATTTGTAGCTTGGCGCTGCGAAAATCTTCAGTGCCCGGCGCAAACCACGCGGCGCATCGAATTTTTTGCGGCGCGCAGCGCTCTCGATATCGAAAGCGTCGGCGGCATTGTGGCGGACAAGCTGGTCGAACGTGGACTCGTACGCGAGGCGCTCGATTTATTTGAGCTAAAGACCGAACAGCTGGCCAAATTAAATCTCGGGACAGACGAAGAGCCGCGGGTATTCGGTGAGAAAAATGCGACGAAAGCGATCCGCGCAATCGAGCGGTCCCGGACCGTGCCCCTTTCACGATGGCTCTTTGCTCTTGCCATTCCGGACGTGGGAAGAACGACAGCAACACAACTTGCCCATTTCCACGAGACGATTGAAGAGGTCGCCAATTCGCCGCTGCTCAATGATGTTTTGTTGTACCACCAAAAGCGCGACGAAAAGAAGGACGCAACAGAAATTGCCGATCGGCTCATTCAAACCGGTTTTGCAAAGCCGTCCAAAAGCAAAGCTGAGAAAACACGCGGAATTACGACCGAAGTCGGCCCTGTAGTTGCACAAAGTGTCCTGGATTTCTTCGCCTCATCCGTCGGGAAAAAAACCCTGCGCCGGATAAAAGAGCTCGGCATCCACCCCAAGACCGAAAAAGTCTCGGCAAGAAAAGCGGCAGAATTGCCGCTGGCCGGAAAAACGTTTGTGCTTACGGGAGCGTTGCCCTCGATGACGCGGGAAGAAGCGACAGAAAGGATTGAGGCGCTTGGGGGCCACGTCACCGGTAGCGTGAGTAAGAAAACCGATTACGTCCTCGCAGGCGCAGAGCCAGGAAGCAAATTCGACAAGGCGAAAGAATTTGGTATCCGCATCATCGGCGAACCCGAGTTTCGAAAGATGTTGTGACTCAGCGGCCGTCGATTATTCGAGTGCGCCGGTGAAGGAATTCCGCAATAGCCAATCTACGGATTGGGCGGCACCTCGGACCCAAGCGAGAGCGGGACCGCCTGCTGATTCATCGCCGGCGTTCCGGGCGCAGCGAGTAACAGCCCTGTCCGGCTGGCAGGATGCATGGTCGCCGGCACATTGAAAGTCAGTTTTTGATTCCCACGCATCACAGTGATTGGCACGACATCGCCGGCAGTGATGAAGAACGACGCATCCAGCACGTCTTCTGGCTGACTTACTTTCTTCCGGCCTACCTGTAACAGAATGTCGCCGGCTTTGATTCCAGAACGGGCCGCCGGAGTGTCCTCCATGATCTGCGTCATTTCCGCGAGCGAACCTTCTACCGGCTGACGCGCCAGAGATACGTTGATTCCAACCCAGCCATGCCTGGCCTCGCCGAAACGCATGAAATCGGCCCGAATTTTCTCGGCTGCTTCAATTGGCACCGCGTAACACGCAGAGTTGTTCTCGAGACTGCTAACAACGATGCCAACGACCTCACCTTTCATGTTCAACAGAGGCGCGCCGGCTTCTCCGCGTTGCGATGGCAGATTAAGGCGCATGTGAGTTGTTGAAAAATAACGGCCCAGATATTTCCGATCAAAGCCCGCCACCATGCCAAAATTGGGCGTCTCCGGCAGATCCAACGGGAAACCGATCGATACAACAGGTGTTGCTACTTCCATTTGTTCAGATTTGCCAATTGGCAGGGCCGGAGTGGCCTCGTCGATTTTTAACATCGCCGTGCCGCTGCGGATGTCTGCCAGAAGCTGGCGTGCCGGGTATTTTTTGCCGCCGAATTCGATTGTGAAGTTTCCCGCTTCACCTCCCACAGTGTATGCGGTGTAAAGGGTTCCGGTGGGATCGATAAAAAATCCAGTGCCACAGATCTCGCTGTGTTCATCGACACCATGAATTTTGACTACTGCTTTGGCCGCGCGCGCGAAGATGTCTTTCACCTGACCGCTCGCCGCCGTAACCGATTCGGCCTGCGCCAGAGTGCGCTCAAAGGTCTCCTTAACGCGCTCTCTAGCTGGCTTGGCGGACTGCTCCTCTGCGAAGAGCGAACCGGCGCTTAAGCAAAAAATCAGCACGAATGCGGCTTTATGGGACATAACGAGGCGCAGATTCTTAACTTGCGATACCGAGACGCGCAAGCCGCGTGGGGCGCGTCGCACTATACCGTGCCTAAAATCTGAAAGTCGGCTCATAACTCACGGGGACGCTATCGAGCACGTACCGCGGCGGGCCTGCGGCTCGGTGAGTCTGGGCGCTTCTATTAAAACTGCGAACCGGCTGCGTCCTGAAAATCTGCGTGGCCACCGGAGACGTAAGGCTCCATTCTCCTTCCGTGCTCGCCGGCGCCGACAAAGCTGGCGGACTCTGGAGGGCAACTCGAGCCGTCTCCGGTTGCTGATAAATCTTCAATGAAATCACTGCGGCGCATACCAAGACGGCCGTGACAGCAGCTGGATATGAGGCAAGAGTTCGAGCATCCAGGCGGAGCATGAAACCATGAGCGCGTTCAAGGAAGATGCGCCACAATGGCTGGCGGAGCATTTCATCGCGCTGCCGGCGGTGAAATTCATGCAGGAAATTCTCGAAATAGCCGGGCGGCGGCTGTTCGTACCGCTTCAATCGAAGCAGTCTCGCGATTTCGTTATCGTCAAACTCATTCATTTTTCAGCGCGGATTAAGAAACAGGATTTTTCCGAAATTCGTCCAGATAATTCTGTAGTTGTCGATTCGCGTAGAAGAGCCTCGAACGTACCGTTCCTTCCGAGACGCGCAAGATTTTACTAATCTCTGCATGGGGCATTCCCTGGATATGGAACATCGTAACCACGGCTCTGTGTTCATCAGACAATTTCATCATGGCCTCGTTCAATCTTCGCTGCAGCTCGGACAAGTCCGCTTCGCGCACCGGGCTGCTCGTGGCCGTGCTTTCCAGGAATTCCTTATCGTTTTGAATGCTGGCATCGACGTCATCCAGGCTCAGTTGAAAACGCCGGCCGCGTTTCTTGAGAAAATTGAGCGTCATGTTCACGGCAATGGAATGAATCCATGTGTAAAACGACGACTTGCCACGGAACCCGCGGATCGCGCGGTAGGCTTTGGCGAAGATATCCTGCAAAAGATCGTTCGTGTCCTCGTGGTTCGAGGTCATGTTGTAAACCAGGCCGTAAAGACGCGGGGTATATTTGATGACCAGTTCATCGAAGGCGCCGGCATCGCCCGATTGGGTACGTTTTACTAACTCCTGATCTGGATCGACCCGCGGCTGGTCCATTGTCTCGCGCCTAGACTTAGCACGAGCCCCGAGACCGGACGACAACAAATCGGAAATTCGTCGAGCGGGTAAGGCGAGAGCGGGGTCCATAGTGCAGTCGATCACCGCCGGTCGCGGATCGACATCAGCCAGAGCAAATTCCCAAGCGCAGCAATGAACGCCGCCACGTACGTCAGCGCAGCCGCGTTAAGGACCTTGTTCACGCCCACTACTTCCTCACCGGGTTGCACGATGCCCATCTGTTGCAAAATGATTTTTGCCCGTCGCGAAGCATCGAACTCCACCGGCAGCGTGATCAATTGGAAGACCAGCAAGATCAGATAGCAATAGATACCGATGGTAATCAGACCGGTAATGTGGAAAAACAATCCACCCAGAATCACAAATGGCAGCATTCGCGACGCGACCATTGTCACCGGCACGATCGCCATTCGCGCTTTCAGCGGCGCATACGCCTTCGCGTGCTGAATGGCGTGACCGGTCTCGTGCGCAGCAATACCCAACGCCGCTACCGAAGGCGTGTTGTAAACGCTGGTAGAGAGGTGCAGCTTCTTGTCTCTCGGGTCATAATGGTCTCCAAGGAAATCATTCGTCTCCACAACCTCCACATCCGGAATCTGGGCGGCCTGCAGAATTTCACGCGCGCATTCGGCCCCGGTGATGTTCGAACTTGCCCGCACTTCGCCCCATTTATGGAAAGCGCTCGTGACCCGAATCTGTGCCCAAATCCCAATGATCAACGGGATGCCGATATAAAACAGCCAACCAGATCCAAGACCGAAACCGTATGGATAAAACATACCAAGCTTTAGTTTAATGCATCGAAGTCAGTTGTCACTTTACTGGCTGGAACAAATTAGACGCAAAACCGCACACTTCGTTCATTTCCTGCAGGTCATTCCGAGCGAAGCGAGGAACCTCGCTCAGGATTACGGATCACACTCCAGCCACAGCGTGTCCCAACTTCATAGGCGAAGTCCTTCACTTTTGCTCAGGATGACCCTAGCGTCGGACATAATCCACCCTGCTCCGCTCACGGCTAGACGCCCGCACGTGCAGCCAATCTTCCAAATCAAGCAGTCGCCACAGCGGGTTCGCCAAAAAACGCCCGCTCCAATCGGTAATTTTCTTTTGCGGAACTGCGGCGTTTTGGGTCATCCACGCTGCCACTTCCGCGTCGTCTGCCCCTGTTGCGATGAATTCCCGCAATGCCTCCGCGTCGAGTCCACAGGCAGCAAAGAACTTGCGGTCCATCGGACAGTTGTAGTGGTACGCACCGTTCCAGCCGACGAGTTCTGCACGGCATTTATCCACCAAGCGCGCAGCCACGGCTGGAAAGTTGGCTAGCCCAGTCCGCGGGCTTCGGGGAGCGGCTTGGTTCAGATCGAGCGCAAACGCACGAAGTTTTTCCGCATTCACAGTTCCGCTCAAATTTCCAATTGCTTTGGAAACCGCGACAGAATTCTGCAGCCCTTTTTAGTAACCAGGACCACGTCTTCGAGCCGGACCCCGCCCAGTCCCGGGTAATACAGGCCCGGCTCTACGGTCAGCACCTGTCGATCTTTTAAAACAACTTTTTGCAGACGCGGATGCTCGTGAATCTCCAATCCGAGACCGTGCCCGGTGCCGTGAAAGAATCCGACCCGTCGCCCTCTGCGCACTTCCGTCGGAAAACCGCGTTGGGCGAAAAATTCCTGGATTGCCTTGTGAATTGTCATCCCATCGACTCCTGCCTTGATTCGTCGTAAGGCGAGCGCTTGACCGCCTTTCACGGTCTCCCAAAGCTTCCGCTGCGCCTCGCTTGCCCGTCCACGCAAAACTGTTCGGGTCATGTCGCCAAAATATCCCGTCTTCGCATCACGAGGAAAAACATCAAGGATGATCAACGAGTCTGCATAAAGCGGGCCGTAGCCCCGCTCATGCGGATCACACGCCTGGTCGCCACCGGCGACAATCGTACCGGTCGGAATACCGCCTGCGCGCAGGATCGTCGAATCAATTTCGGCTCGGAGAATTTCGGAAGTCAACGTCTTGCCATTCCATCGCAATCGTTTTCCAGCGCCTGGTTTCGACGCTTTCAAAATTTCGATGCCGCGTTTGAGTCCTTTCTCCGTAATTCGCAAGGCTCGGCCCATCATTTCGACTTCTTTTTCCGATTTCGCCTCGCGTTCCGGCCAGAAAAACCCGTTCGTCGCGCGGACACGGATTTTGTTTGCGGCGAGTTCCTCCGCGTAACCGAGCGCAAAGTTTGCAGGGACAACTACCGATCGCACGCCACGTTTTCTTAGGAAATGTGCCAGAACCTTTTCATACGATGGCGCCTTTTTAGATTTTCCCTGCACTTCGCGCTCAAGCTCGCTGAACATGACGAATTCATCCGCATCGGCTTGCTTGCGACCGCGATCGATCTCCAAATCGCTCAGGATAAGCGTGCGTCTGCCGTTGCGTTCCAGAAAGATGAATGGATCCGGTGCCCAAAATTTCGTCGCATAAAGCATGTCGGCATCAGTCTCGCTGGTGGCGACGATAAGGCGGGCCGGTTTTGTTTTGGATTTGCTCATTTCCTCTTGTTACGCCGGTTGGCGCTACAGGGCAACCGGATCGGTTGCCAAACCCTCAGATGACAGGCGGAATGCTCGCCCTACACATGAAATTTGCTTCTTCTTACTTCGAGTTCTCTTCGCAAGATCCAATGCAACAGCCCAAGCAATCCGAAAGTGGATAAGATCAGAACAGAAGTATTGAAGAGAAACACATTAAACTTTATTCCGAAATAACGTTTCTGCGCGCCGAAGAACACGTTTGGCTTGTTTCCGCGGCGGTAGTCGCTTTGGTCCATCTCCGCGTTTGAAATCAAATCGGACACTTTCTGGTTCAGATAGATTTGCTCGGCTGTGACCGGCCCATCCGCGTTCTTGAAAAGCGCGCGATCGAATGGCCCTTTGCCATTCAGGATTTGATCGACCAGCCCGAGATAATGATCCAGCTCGCCGACCGACTTTGCCTCGAGACCGGAAAGCAACGCGAGCGTTTCCTTCAGGTCATCCAAACGTTTGGTTGCTTCAGGATCTTTCCGATGTTGCGCCACCAGCCGGTCGATCTCGCGCTGCGCGCGGTCCTGTCGCCGCGTCAGCGGATTGAGCTTGGCCTGCGCCACAATCATCTCTTCGTACGACCACCGCATCGCGATGAATTGACAGACAAACGGAACTTGCAGCTTGCTTTCCGTTTTTCTGTTTTTATCCGCGCTCGGATGTTCGGAGAACCAATGCGAGAGGGAATAAAGCAGACCAAGGTTACGATTCATGTCCTCGTATTTGATGAGCGCGCCCCCCATGATGATCTGCGGAATTAAGACGAGCGGAACAATGTTTGCCGCTGTCTTCGGATCGGCCACCAGCGAAGAGATGAGCAGACCCAGCGCGACACCCCCCATGGCGGTCATGAACATGATCGCCAGGTCGAGCCAAAACATTCCGCGAATTTCCAGAACGTAATTGCCAATCAGGACAAAGAGGATGCACTGAACGAGGGCAAACACTCCGAGCGTAAGCGTCTTCGAGATGACGTAATACGATAGTCGAACGTTGACATTTCTCTCGCGTTGCAACACGGGCCGGTCCCGGATGATGTCATCGGCGCTGTTGGTCAGGCCGAGGAACATCGCGACGATCAGGCCCAGGAACAAGAACGTTGGAATGTGATAAGCGGAAGCAAAATCGTATGTCCCGTTCTCCGAGTATCGCAGAATAGTCGCAATCAACAGCGCTAGAACCGGCGAAACCCCGATGGTGATGACCAGGTTGGCGCGGTTGCGAAGTTTGCTTACAAAAGCGCGCCGTAACACCGTTCGAAATTGGGTCCACTCATCGTGCCACCGAAATGGCAGCCGCCTTTTCTCGACCGGCGCCGCGGGCAACGTAGATGGCGCTTCTTTGCGCAGGGAAACTTGTTTGACGTCCTGAATCAGGCGAAACGCTTCATATTTGTCGCGCCAGAATTCCGGTGAATAGCGGCGTGCGGCAACAAGATGGCCGCGGCTGTTCTCTTCGTAAATGATATCGCCACTCAGATCGCGCAGCGGCGTTTCCAACACATCAAAAATGAATTCCGGGCGCGTGGTTCCGCAGGATGGACAAGCGCCCAGTTCAGCGCCGAACTGATGCTGGTGTTCTGCTTCTGCGAAATAGCGAAGCATGTCCGATGGCGTGCCGAAAAAGACGAGGCGTCCGCCTTTGTCGAGCAGGATCGCCTTGTGAAACATCTGGAAAATTTTCGAGCTGGGCTGGTGAATCGTGACAATGACGATCTTGTTGTGCGCCATGCTCCGAATAATTTCCATGACGTGCTCGGAGTCTTTTGAGGAAAGCCCGGAAGTCGGTTCGTCGAAAAGATAGACATCCGACATCCCAATCATATCGAGCCCGATGTTGAGGCGTTTTCTCTCTCCGCCGCTCAATGTTTTCTTCTCCGGGCTGCCGACAACGGCATCTCGTCGTTCGCCAAGTCCAAGCTCGACTAATTTTGCCTCCAAACGCCGGGTGCGATCGCGCCGCGACAGGTGCGGCGCGCGAATCGCGGCGGCAAACAGCAGGTTTTCACCGATGGTGAGATGTTCGTCGAAAGCGTCCTGTTGCGGCATGTAACTGACGTAGTGTTTCAGAGCGTCGAGATCTTGATAGAGCGACTGCCCGTTCAGAAACACCTCGCCGCCGGTGGGCTGAAGTTGGCCTGCCAGCACTCTCATCAGCGTGCTTTTTCCCGAACCGCTCGCGCCCATCACGCAAACGAGCTCACCACGCGCGATGCTAAATGAGATTCCCTCCAGACCAACCTGGCCTTTGCCAAAGCGGTGCGTGATTTCGTTTGCCTCGAGAACGCGAATAATGTTGCGCTCTTCCTCGATGATTCGTTCCGAAAAATTGCATCGCAGAAATTGGCCGATGTCGATTCGAATAGTGTCTCCATCTTTGAGCGGTGCTGTGGTGCGCACGACTGTGTCACCCACCATGATAGGGCGATCCGCCTCGATCACTTCGAGCTGACCGACCCGCCGATCGTAGTCGCAAAAAATCTTCAACAGCACGTCGCCGCTCGTGCCGGGTGAAAGGAGAATGTCGTCAGCTTCCAGGCGGCTCGGGTCATTCGAAACAAGATATTCCGATTTGGAGGCCTTTAGTTGAAACCGGCCACCGAGAGCGCGCGCTCGCCGGCGCAGATCGCTCAAATCCAGCTCGGTATCATTGCGGAACACGATCCGGTCTTCCAAAGCCGCATCGACCTGCGTCCCGGTTTTTAACTTCACCCCGTTGAGTTCGGCGTCCACATCACGTAGCGCCTTCACGCGAACCTTCAATCCGAAAGTGACCTGAAGCGCGCTCTCACGTGTTCGTGAGCGTTCCAATCCCACTTCGTCCGAGTCTCTATTTACGCGAATGAAAATCTGTGGAAGCGAAACGTTCTTCTTTGCGTTGAAATACTGTGCCAGCTCCTGATAACTGAGCACCTGGTCCCCGACCAGGATGCGCTGGCCCGGATAAATTCGGCAGAAACCGCCACGCACCAGCGGTCTGCCGCGGACCGACACGTTTTGATCGCTATAATTTTTCAGCAAAATGAGTTCGTGATAGCGAAAAGCCATCAACCGATCGGCGTCGTTCAGATTCTTAAGCGTCACGTCGGCTTTTCCATTGGAACCGAAGGAGAGCGATTCCAGCGGTGACGCGCCGTGCTGATAGATCGACGGATCCGAATCTTCCGAGGCATTAAGTTGATAAACGATGTCGATCGCCTGCGCCGCCATTCCCATCTGCGACATGAACGAATAGAACGCAACGACTTGTTCCTGCTTCAAACCGGCTTGCGAGATCAGGTCGTAAAGCTGCACTCCGAGCATGATCTTACGATCCGCGCTAAGTTGGGCGCCGAGCTTTTGCGCCATGGCAGCGAGATCTTGCTGCTCGTAAAGCGCTTGCCGGAACAATTGTCTCAACTCCGAATAAACCGCCTCCGGGTAATCGTACCGCAGAAAACCGAGACTTGAGTCGATCTCTTCCTCGAGCAGAACACCATCTGCCTTGGTGAAACTTGCCAGCACCTGGATTAGCACCGGCAGCATGTTTGGCCCCTCCGACATACTGCGAGGCTTGCGCAATGCCCGACGCATCCAGCGGCGCCCGGTCCGACGCACCCGATACGCAAGCGGGGTCACCCGCTGCACAGCGCGATCGATCCTATCTGCGACTGATGAGACAAGCTCTGTCATATTGAATGTTCGGGGGCGAATTTTACCCGAAACCGCCGAGCGACGCAATGCGCAGCCACGAATATAAAGTGGAACAAACAAACGAAATCCGAACGGCGAAGAGCTCAGCCACGTCAAAGAGGTTTAGAGTAATGAACCATTCTCACGTTGTAACGAATCACCAATCACGTTGGGCTTGCCCCATTTTGCATTGGCAATTTGTTCATGGTAACGTTTTTGACACGGTAAAACCCCCTTTTGCTTATGGCTCAATTCGATCGTAACTCACAAAGAGAGAATAAATCCCGCGGGAACGAGCCCAATTTTAATTGGCGGGGGGTCATTCTCATCGTGATCGCCTTTAGTTTGATCGCGATGGCCATGCTCTTTTACCGCGGCGGAATGCAACCGGTCGAAGACGTGCCGTATAACCGGTTCCTCGAGCTGCTGGATAACAAGCAAATCGTTAACGACAAAAACTATCCGCTTCAGCTGGTAGTAGAGGATGGACGGCCAACTCAGACACTGCGCGGCGCTTATGTTCGACAGGGAATCGGTTCAGCGCCATCACAGCAGGTGCCGTTTCGGACCACGGTCTATTTAACTTTCACAAATAATTTGCAGGAGAAACTGGCCGCAGCCGGCATCCAGCCCGCAATCAAGACTGAATCGAATATGCTTGCGCAAACCGTGGTCGGTTTTCTGCCGATCGCGCTTTTCCTGCTAGTGCTCTATTTCCTGTTCCGGCAGCAAATCCGCATGGCTGGGAAAGGCGCTCTCAATTTCGGTAAATCGAAAGCGCGCATGCTGGCCCGCGACAAAAACAAAATCACATTTCGCGATGTCGCCGGCGTCGAGGAAGCAAAAGACGAAGTGCAAGAGCTCGTCGAGTTCTTGCGCGACCCGAAAAAATTTCAAAAACTCGGCGGACGCATTCCAAAAGGCGTGTTGATGGTCGGTCCTCCGGGCACCGGCAAAACGCTTCTCGCGCGCGCGATTGCGGGAGAAGCGGATGTTCCATTCTTTTCCATCAGCGGCTCGGATTTTGTTGAGATGTTTGTCGGCGTCGGAGCCTCGCGGGTGCGTGACATGTTCGACCAGGGCAAAAAGTCCGCGCCTTGCATCATCTTCATCGATGAGATCGACGCGGTTGGCCGTCACCGCGGTCACGGCGTGGGCGGCGGACACGACGAGCGCGAGCAAACCTTAAATGCGTTGCTCGTCGAGATGGACGGGTTCGATACGCAGGAAGGCGTGATCATCATCGCAGCCACGAATCGCCCCGATGTTCTCGATCCGGCATTGTTGCGACCCGGGCGTTTCGATCGCCAGATCACAGTCAATCTGCCTGACGTGAAAGGACGCGAAGAAATTTTGCGTGTCCATGCCAAGAAAGTAAAACTTGCTGAAGGCGTCGATCTCGCGGTCGTCGCGCGCGGCACACCGGGTTATTCCGGCGCAGAACTTGCCAATGTGATCAACGAGGCGGCGTTGCTCGCGGCGCGTCGTGGATTAAAGGGAATTACGCTCGCTGAACTTGAAGAAGCGCGGGACAAAGTGCGCTGGGGGAAAGAACGCCGGAGCCTTGCGCTCAGCGAAAAAGAAAAGCAGAACACCGCGTACCATGAAGCCGGTCACGCGCTGTTGCTTGAACTTTTGCCCCATACCGAGCCGTTGCACAAAGTCACGATCATCCCGCGCGGGCCGTCGCTTGGATCGACCATGTGGTTGCCTGAGGAAGACAAATACACCAATCGCAAAAACGAATTGCTGGCCGGTCTTTCCGTGAGCATGGGCGGCCGCGTGGCCGAGGAAATCATCTTCGGCGATATCACAAACGGCGCACGCGGCGACATCAAAATGGCTACGGCAATTGCGCGTCGCATGGTTTGCGAATGGGGCATGAGCGAGAAAATGGGCATGGTCGAATACGGCGACCACGAAGATTACGTTTTCCTGGGACGCGACATTTCTCGCGCGCGCGATTACAGCGAAGCGACTGCCGAACAAATCGATCAGGAAGTGCGTAAACTTCTCGATGACGCCTATCACCTGGCGAAGGAAACGCTCACGGCAAATCGCGACAAGCTTGAGGTAATCGCAAAAGCCCTGCTTGAATTCGAAACCTTGGACGGCTCGCAAATCAAAGAGATCGTCGAGCACGGCCGCCTGATCAATCCGCCGCCAGGATCATCGCCGCCGCCCGGTAAAAAAATGCCGGCGGAAAAACCGCCCAAGCAAGTCGTAGCCGCGCCTGACGTCACTCCACCGCTGCCCGGCGCCCTCGGCGGTGCGCCAGCGTAGCAAGCGTTGAGCGTTTAGAGTCGGTCTAACATCGTTCGACCCCAGGTTGGAAGTTTACCCCGAAGTGCCACCGGGGTGGGGTCATCTCTTCACCTTCATGTCTGGCTTCGTGTTCCGCGTTGGTGCAGAGTCAGTGGGTTTGCTACCCAGTGACATCTAACCAGGCGATGCAGGGAACCGCGTGAGCCGAGAGACAATCGAATGAGTGAAAAGCGTCGTGCCATTGTCGCTCTGGTCGTTGCTATCCTGGTTATCGGCGCCACGGCGTTTTTCATTTTTCCATCACTGCGTACGCATTCGCCAATCGTCGGATCGGTCTCGAATGCTGCAAGAAAGGAGAATAGCATCGCCGTCTTACCGTTTGAAAACCTGAGCAATGACAAAGACGACGAATTTTTTGCCGATGGTGTGCAGGACGACGTTTTGACCAAGCTGGCAAGAATTTCCGAGCTCAGGGTCATCAGCCACACCAGTGTCATGCATTACCGTGGTAATCAGGACCCGCGCAAGGTTGGGAAAGCGCTGGGCGTTTTACACCTGCTGGATGGCACTGTGCGTCGCTACGGCACCAAGGTGCACGTCAATGCACGTCTCGTGAATGCTCGCACCGGCACACACGTCTGGGCAGAGGAATACGATCGCGATTTGAATGAAGTATTCGCGATTGAGGCCGAGGTGGCGCAATCGGTCGCAAGTCAGCTTGGAGTCAAAGTTTCAGCTGACGAAACGACAGCGATGGAAGAGCGCCCAACCAAAGACCTGGTTGCTTACGACCTTTATGTCCACGCTGCCCCTTTGATCGAAGAGTCTCTCTATTACGGTCTCAACAGCGAGACGAATCTTTTCAAAGCCGTCGAGTTACTCAATCAGGCAGTCGCGCAGGACCCGACTTTTCTTCTGGCATACTGCCAGTTGGCCAGGGCCCACGACGCGATCTATTGGAATGCGCTCGATCACACACAAGGCCGTCTTGAATTAGCAAAATCGGCAGTCAATTCCGCTTTGCAACTAAACCCGGATTCGGGCGAGGCACACTTCGCCTCCGCCCTGCACTTTTACTACGGTTACCTCGATTACGACCGCGCCCGGGAGGAGCTCGCCGTCGCCCTACGCACTTTGCCAAACAACGCGCGAATCTTTGAGCTGAACGGATATATCGATCGAAGACAGGCGCGCTGGAATGATGCGTTTCGTAACCTCGAGCGCGCAGTGGAATTGGATCCCCGAAATGATGATATCCTTTTCGGGACGGGCTTCACCTATCTTTGCGCACGCGACTATAAACGAGGCAGAGAGATTGCTAATCGCGGCCTCGCTCTCCCGACAAAGAACAATTACGCGCGCTTCCTCCCTGTCTGGATCGACTTCCATCAACAAGCCGATACCCGTCCATGGCATGAGGTTCTCGAAAAGATTCTCGCCGAGAATCCTGCATCGGCGAGAGACCTGACCCGCGGACGCTTCTTTGTCAGTCTGTACGAACGCGATCCTGTAGCCGCCGAGCGCGCCCTCGCCACGCTGGATTATCCGGTGATGAATGCGAGAGGAATCGGCACGGTCAAATTTAGTCCGGCTTACGCGAGAGGGTTAGTCGCTCGCATGAAAGGAGACGCTGCCGGCGCGTACACCGCCTTTAGCATGGCGCGCGCACAACAGGAAGAGGCAGTCCGAACGGCGCCTGACGACGCTTCGAAGCTCTGTTTCCTGGGCTTGATCGATGCATCACTCGGACGGAAAGAAGAAGCTCTGCGCGAAGGTCTCAGGGCAGTCGAGCTTCTCCCTTCAACCAAAGACGCGCTCAACGGTACAGAAGTCCTCTATTTTTATGCGGTGATCTGTGCGTGGACGGGAGAACGCGATCAGGCGATCCAGCAATTGCAAACACTGGCAAGACTTCCCGCGGGCGTCTCTTATGGCGAAATCCGTCTCGATCCGTTTTGGGATCCGTTGCGAGGCGATCCGCGTTTTGAAAAAATTGTCGCTTCGCTCGCGCCCATCACGGCAAAGAGTAACGCGACGCCGTAAGCTTCACGATTTGAGGAATAGATCGCCCTAATCGTGGCTCGGGTAGAATAAGCGTTTCGCCGTTGCCAGTTGTGGCGCTGGTGTCGTCAGTGATCCGATCTTGTACAGCCTAGCCATTTAACCAATCGATGAAGTCAACCCAAGCACTTGCGGTCCATCTGCCGCAAAATCGAAGCTTTGCTTCAGTGCATGGGTGGCTTATCTCTTTCTCGTTAGATGCGCGCAGTAGCAGCGACAACAAACCAATGATTACATCAATTCATACCTTGATTTACTCTGACGATGCTAACGCAACACGGGCGTTTTTACGCGACGTTCTCGGGTGGAAATACGTCGCCGAGGATTTCGATAACGATTGGCTCATCTTCCAATCGGGCCCGAGCGAGATGGGCGTGCACCCGACGCACAGCGAATGGAAAGGCCAAACGTACGATCACCCGCGCCATCATTCGATCGCGTTGATGTGCGACGATATCGATACGACGGTCGGCGAGTTGCAAACCAAAGGAGCGCAGTTTCGAGGTCCCATCGAGCAACGGGAATACGGTCGCGTTATCATGTTGATCGTGCCTGGCGCGGATGACATTCAGCTGTATCAGCCGACTCACAAGCTTGCGTACAATCTCTAGGAAAAGCACGTCATCGACGGATACGGGCTACCTCCTTCAAATGGGCCTCGCGACGAACGCGCCTAACTCATCGCTACAGCCCAACGCCTCGAGCGGGTGGCTCAACTTCTTCTCGTTAGGCCGCCGGAAAGTACCATGAAGCGCACCTGGACGATCATCGGGGTGAGAGACGTGCCGGCGAGCTTCAAATGGTACCAGTCGCTCTTCGGCCAGCCGGAGACGCCTCCGGGCCATGACTATTTTGGTCAAATCCTGGATACGGATGGGACCATGTTGCTCTGCCTCCACCAGTGGGGCGCACATGAGCATCCCTCCTTGATGAGCCCGCACGACGCGCCACCTGGCAACGGACTCCTCTTGTTCTTTCGCGTCGACGATTTCGACATGATACTGAAAAGAGCACGCGGTCTCGTCGCCCGCTTCGAAGAGGAGCCTCATGTAAATCCGAACACCCGAACGAAGGAGTTCTCGCTCCGAGATCCGGACGGATACTACGTCACCATCAGCGCGCTTTAGCGTGGTTGACGACGATACGGAAGAGGCGCCATGACAATCAACAACCGCCGGATCCGGGTCAACGATGTCGAGCTCAACATCGTCACCCAAGGCGAGGGCCCCGCCGTGCTGCTCGTGCATGGTTTCCCGGACGACCACACCGTCTGGCGCAACCAGATTCCAGCGCTCGTCGACGCGGGCTACCGCGTGATTGCGGTTGATACACGCGGATGCGGCGAGAGCGAGATCAAGCCGCGCGAGAGCGACTACGCGCTCGAGAAGCTTGTGGCGGATCTGGTTGCACTACTCGATGCGCTCGGGATCGCAAAAGTGCGGCTCGTCGGCCACGACTGGGGAGCCCTGCAGGGATGGTGCTTCGCCATCCAGCATCCGAAACGCGTGGACCGCTACATAGCAATGTCGGTCGGGCATCCCGACGCCTATGTGAGCGCCGGCCTCGCGCAGAAGCTCAAGGGCTATTATTTGTTCTGCATTCAGCTGCGCAGACTGATCGAGTTCCTCGTCACGCGATTCGACTGGTGGCTGTTTGGATTATTGCTTCACTACCCGGCCGAGTTTCCGCACATCAGGGCACGACTGTCACGCCCGGGGCGACTCGTGGCCGGCTTCAATTACTACCGAGCAAACCTGCGCCCGATGCGCGGCAAGATCTTCCGGCGCGTGAAGGTTCCGGTTGTCGGCATCTGGAGTGATGGCGATATCTTCCTCACCGAGGATCAGATGAGCGGTTCGGACCGCTACTGCGACGCCGGTTTCCGCTACTTCCGGATCGATGGCGCGAATCATTGGCTGCAGTTGACCGCACCTGAGAAACTGAATCCGCTGCTGTTGCAGCTTTTGCATTGAGCGAGGAGAGATCTATTGAAAACACACCGTTTCGAATGGCTTCTCAGCGCCGTGCTGGCGGTGCTGTTCGTCGCCTTTTGGATCTGGCAGAGCCCCGGCAACCTCCAGAAGCTAAGCTCCGCGGAGGTCGACGCCTACCTGCACCGGCTGGAGGGCAACCTGCCCGGAGACCCCGGGGAGCAGGCGGCGTTCCTTACGCGTATGCGCGCCTTCGGCCTCGCGGACGACGGCCGGCCCGTGTACATGCTGAACGCGATGCGCTATTATCCGGAGCTCAAGCGTGCCCCCGGGATGGAAGGCGTCCACGGCACGCCTGCGGAAGCAAACGCAATCTACGAGAAGGCCGTGATGCCGATCCTGTTCCGCCTCGGTGCATATCCGCTGTTCGGAGGCGTAACGATGGAGATACGCGCGAACGGCAAAGCGCACAGTAACCTCGACGGCTTCGATCCCGCGATCGACGACTGGAGCCGCATTCTCGTTGTGCGCTATCCGAGTCGTCGCGCGTTCTTTGAGCTGTTGAGCGATCCGAAGTGGCTCAAGTTCGCGCCTTACAAGATCGCGGCCCTCGAGATCGTGCTCGTGCCCGTGTCGGGACAGGTGGTTATTCCGGACCTTCGTTGGGTGATGGGCGGGGCATGCCTGATCGTGTTTCTCGGGGCTGGCTGGCTGCGTGCCACGCGCCAAAAAGGGCCAGCCATCTAATCAAGCGCTGCAGCCAATTCCGAAAGAATTGACTCATTCGCTCCGGCTCGTTTGAAGCGCTCCGTTACCATTTGGATGCGATCAAACTCGGCCCTCAATCTGACCCGCCGGCTGCCTTATTGAGCCGACATCCAAGTGCGTTAAATGATTTTGCCTGGTTTCTCGCTACGTGCCCGGACGACTCTCAACCAAATGGAAAACCAGCTGTCACTTATGCGACGAAGGCGTGCGAACTCTCAGAATGGAAAGAAGCGAATTTTCATCGGCACCCTTGCCGCAGCTTATGCTGAGGTTGGTGATTTTGATGCGGCTATCAAGTATCAGAGACAGGCAATGGACCTAGGTAGCGATTATCCAGATAAGCCGGTAACGGAAAAAGCCCTCAAATTGTTCCAGCAGCGAAAGCCGTGTCGAGAATGAATAAATGCCGAATAATTCGGCACAATTCGCGCTGTCCAGCCTTTTAAATCGCTTTCCCCTCGGAAGTTTAGATTGCAAGATGCAGTCTGTTTGTCGTTAGATGCTGCAAACGCCGGCACCAGCAGCCCGCCACGGACCTACATGGCCGACTGGTTCACCAGCGCCTAAGGAGAATCCAAAATGAAAAACAACTATCTTCACACAGGAAATACGACGAAGAAATCATCGACACGAGCGAGGCCCGTCTTTCGCGCCTTCGGCGTAGTCGCGGCAGTCACTCTGGCCGGTGTCGCTTTGCGTGTCGCTTTGGCGGCTAGCCCCGAGCAGCTGAGCGTCCGAAGCAGCAAATCGCAGATTGTTGCGAAGAATCCTGACGCTTCAAACAATCACGGTATCGCGATGAGTGGCATCGGGTTTCGCACTACAACCGCCTCTGTCCACTCCCAGGCAAGTAGCGGCAAGAATCCAATAGCCGAGAAGTACGACACGCTGGTAATGCGCGTCTACTTCCGCGACCGCGCCGAGCGCGACCG
>Ga0207701_10001132_pt1 | contig 28233 bp, 28 predicted proteins | sample KBSSwiSSwithPhiX_FD_184294 | JGI IMG/M metagenome (GOLD analysis project Ga0207701, IMG submission 184294) | Switchgrass rhizosphere bulk soil microbial communities from Kellogg Biological Station, Michigan, USA, with PhiX - S5 (SPAdes) (version 2) | ecosystem: Environmental > Terrestrial >... | reverse complement strand
CGCTGCCGTACAACCACGAGCAACACGGCGAGACACTGCGCAGCTTCCGCGGCGTGGTCAGGCACGGCGCCGCGCATTGTCTCGAAGCGGCGCTCTCGGCAGCGGTGATCCTGGAGCAGCATCGCTACCCACCGCTGGTCCTGAGCTTCGAGTCGATCGACCTGCTCGACCATGTGATCTTCGTCTACCGCGGATCGCATGGATGGGGATCCGTGGCACGGTCGCGTGATCCCGGTCTGCACGGGAGAAAACCCGTCTTCGCCACGCCGCGCGCGCTGGCGCTCAGCTACTTCGACCCGTACATCGATTTCACCGGATGCATCAAAGCCTACACGGTGGTCGATCTGCGTGTGCTGGGTGATTACGACTGGCGGCTGTCAGACACCAATATCTGGAAGGTTGAGCGCATGCTGCTCGCATGGCCACACCGGCGCATCAAGTGGTCGAAGGCGCGAGAGCAGCGCTGGCGCGCGCGGTATCGCGCATTCCGCGACGCGCACGACTACAAGCCCTGGAGGTTCTATCCTCGCCGTGATCGCTGGACGGAGCTGCCGGAACATGTCCGCAGGCGCGGATGAATCTCAATCGAGGTCGAAATCGCGCAACGGCTTGGTGACCGGCTCCTCTTTCGCCTGGCGCAACGCTTCTTCGAACCGGCGTGCCAGCGCATCGCCGCGCGTCTTCTCAGCCTCCACGGACTGCTCGAACAGCGCCTCGCGCCGGCGTGCCTCCTCGGCGAGAATGCGCGCCGCTTCGGTCAGTTCCGGCTTGTCCCCTCGCTCGGGCGCCTTGTGAGAGACGATCCGCCCGAGGTTCGTGTCCACGACCAGAATTGCGTTGCAGCACGGACACTGGAGCTCGAGCTCGCTTTTCAACTTCGCCATGCAACTATTCTAGTTGGTGGTTAGCGGCTCGTGGTTAGTGGCCGGTTCGTGGTTGGCGTCGGAAGACTGTCAGCGGCGAACCCCGCTCCCCACGGACTCCCAACCACCAACCACTAACCATGACCGACACCCACTGGCGCACCCTCCGTATAGCGACCTACAACATTCATCGGTGTCGCGGCCTCGACGGGCGAACCATTCCCTCGCGCGTCGCCGACGTGATCCGGTCGATCGAACCAGACGTCATCGCGCTGCAGGAGGTGATTGGGGCCAGCCCCCATTCGCCCGGCCACGCCGAGGAGCTCGGGGCACTGCTCGGCATGGGTTGGGTCATGGCGCCGACGCGTCATCTGAGGGGTGCGTTGTTCGGCAACGTCGTCCTCAGTCGTCACCCGATCATCCATCACGCGCAGTACGACCTGTCGTGGAAGACGTGCGAGCCGCGCTGCTGCCAGCGCGTCGACATCGCCTTCGGCGATGACACGCTCCACCTCTATAACGTCCATCTCGGAACCGCCTTCCTCGAGCGGCGATATCAGGCCGGACGGTTGAGCGCCATCGTCCACGACCGGCGCATTGCGCAGCCGAAGGTCGTTCTTGGAGACTTCAACGAGTGGATGCGCGGCCTCGCGACGACGCTTCTCACCGAACGCCTGCAGAGCATTGATCTCCGCTCACACCTGCGGCGGCGACGCACATATCCCGGTGTGTTTCCGGTTCTACACCTGGATCACATTTATTACGACGGGCGTGTGGAGGTGGTGAAGCTCGATTTGCCGCGGACGCGGCGGGCGCTCATTGCATCGGATCATCTGCCCCTGGTCGCGGAGCTGAAGATCCAGTTCCGGTAGGTCAGCTAACCTTCTTCCTCGTATTCCTCTTCTTCCATCGGCAGGAAGCGCGTCGGCGGACGCAATGCTTCGCGGTAGTCGTAGATCGGCAGATCCCGTACGTGCAGAGGAATGATGCAGCCACGGCCTTTTTCCTCGACGACGACAGCCACAGGGCTTCCTTCGACACCCTCGCGGAACGCGAGCCTGCAGCCGCAGGCGAGACGGGCGTGCGTGAATCCCTTCAGCATGTCGCGATCATACTACACCGCGGGCGGCAGCGGTTCTTCACTGACAACCGGAATGTTCGTTGCTCTTCGCGCGACGACACGCGACGGCCTTCAAAGCGACGACGCGTTTTTGACAGCCAATTATGGTCACAGATTCGTTCCCCCACGAGATTTTGTGATCGCTCTCGAAGTGCCGTGGCTACTGGAAGGAGAATGCTGATGAAGACCAGTTGGGACGAGGATCCGACCGAACTCCTGGGACTCGAAGAAGACGAGGGCACGAACGAATTCGGTGGAACGGAATTCGAGGACGACGAAGAAGAACCGACCGAGCTGATGGGCCTCGGCGATGAAGAAGGATACGAAGAGGACGACAGCTACGACGAGGAAGAAGAGGATCCCAACGAGCTGTACGCCATGGACGAAGAGGATGAGTACGACGAGGAAAGCGAACAGAGTCCGGAAAGTGGCCAGCGGCTTCCGGGCATGCGAATCGCCCAGGGGTTGCGCACACGCCGTCGCGCGCGGCAGGTTACCGTCGCAGCGATACGCCACCGCAAGCGGGCCCGCTTACTCGGCATCGCGGCACTGAAGCGCCGCCGGCGCGCACGGCTGTTTGCCCTCGCCGCCCTGCGCAACCGCAAGCGCGCCCGACTGCTGGGAATCGCGGCGATTCGCAATCGCCGCCGCGCGAAGGCATTTGCGATCGCAGCAGCGCGGCTGCGTCGCCGTGTCCGCATGCTCAAAAAGGTCGCTGTAGGAGCGAAGCTCCGCGCGGCTTCATAGCCGCTGCGCCGCCTGTGGCAGCGCCGCCTCTTGTCGGCGCTGTCACTTCAACGGGTTCACACCGAAAAGCGAGGTCAACACGATGCCTGCAACGACCGAAGCGGAAGCACCGTTGCTCAAACTTGAAACGCAATTGTGGAAATCGCGCGCCGAGGCCAAACAAAAATGGTTGGAGCGCGTGCTGGCTCAACCGGTCCGGAACCCGCACGAGCGAGAGCGCCGAACGAAATGGATCAAACGCGCCCTCGAAGCCGTGCACCGCGGTCAGGACGAGATCAAATACCAGACGGCGCTGATGGACGCCTACGCTGAGCACCTAACGGTGCTGGAGATGCGGCTGATTCAGGCGGCTGAAGAGAAGAGAGGCGCTCCTGACTAAAGGAGCGCCTTGATTTCCTGTTCGAACTGCTCTTTCGATGCGATGCCCGAGTGCTTCTTTGCGATGCGGCCTTCGCGATCGATGAAGACGGTGACAGGAATGCCCCACAGCGGTCCGAAGGCGTCCTGTACATCGTCGCGGCCGTTGCCGACGAGGACCGGATAATTCATCTTCATCTGCGCCGCGTACGGCTTCAGCTTTTCGATCGGGTCGTCAACCGAGATACCGAGGATGACGACGTCTTTCCCCTCCGCCCCGTACTGGGTCTGAAGCTCGACGAGCGATGGAATCTCCGCACGACACGGGCCGCACCACGTCGCCCAGAAGTTGACGATGATCGGCTTCCCCTTGAACGAGGCAAGCTTGACGTCGACGCCGTTCATGTCCTTCAGCGTAAAACCGAGCGGTGCCGGCTTGCCCGCGGCCTTCGCGTCCGCAGCAGCGTCCTCCTCGGCGGTGTTGGGCGAGCCGGTCAGGTTGCCCTTGGAAGCGGTTGAAGGCGGTGCGGTGTCGGAACCGGGCGCGAGCATGACGATGAGAATCGCGATCGCGACGGCCGCCATCGCAATGAAGACGGCAAGCGTGCTGGGCTTGCGCTCTGCAACAGTCGACTCGCCGGCCGGTGCCTCAGCGGGCGGATTGGACTCATGCGGAACAGGATCCTGATGTTCGTCGGGCAGCTGTTCGTCGCTCATGAATGTGACCTTTATTGTATGCGCTACCGCGCCTCTTCAGCGACGTACCGGGCCGCCTCAGCGACCGGCGCTTCCGAGGCCGGCGTAATCAGCACAAACGTGCGGTCGCCTCGCGACCAGATGCGCGTGTGATGGCCGAATGCCGTAAATTCCGCCGGCGGACGCGACTCCCCTTCCAGCACGAACAGCGAGATGTCCTGACCGTTCGCCTGATACATCAGGTGCGGAATCCGGCCATCCGCGTACAGACACCGGCGGGCGTTGACCAGATCGACTCCGCCTGACGCCGACGATGGCGGGACATGCACGTCCATCCCAAATCGCTCCTGAAGCATCAGCTGCGCCTGCGCGGCGTCGAGGGCGCGACCCTCTTCGGGACCAAAGAGCGCAAAACACTTGACGTGATCGGCGGTGAGTTGCGCAGCAAGGAGTGCGTCGGATTGACGCGTCACGAAGGAAAAGAGGGAACCGGTAAAGATGATGAGAACCGCCGCCACGGCGAGACGAACGAAGCGGCGCGACCACAACCGCGAGGCGACCGAGCGCCGCGACAACTCCTCACATCGCGAGCGAAGCGTTTCCGGCACTTGCCCGGTCCGAAGGCGATCGGCGCACACTCGCAGGAGCTGGCGCGCGCCGCATTCCTTGCCTGCAATGACCCGGCACGGTGGGCACGCCTCGAGATGCCGCTGCACGTCGGCACGCTCAACAGCGGACAGCGTCCCGTCGGCGTACTGTGCGAGAAGATCGCAAATGCGGCGACATGTCGGTTTCATCGCCGGCCTCCTGCCGCTTCTGCCGGCACCGGCGTAGCAGGCGACAGCTTTTCATAGAGCATCCGTCGCCCTCGCGATATGCGCGACATCACGGTTCCCATCGGAACGTTCAACATCTCCGCGATCTCGGCATAGCTGAACTCTTCGACGTCGCGAAGCCAAACCGCCTCACGGAACGCCTCCGGCAAACTGTCGAGTGCGGCCTGCAGATCCGCATCGAGCGTGCTCCGCATCAGGATGCGCTCCGGCGTCTCGATCTGCTCGCCCCCGACACCACCAGCGGCCAGTTGCTCCACCTGCTCGCTGTCCACGTCGACCGTCTCGCGGCTCGCGTCGCGACGGCGGTTCCTCCACGTGTTGTGGAGAATCGTGTATAGCCAGGCGCGGAGGTTCGTCCCGCGCTTGAACTGCCCCGCGTGCCGGAACGCCTTGACGTAGGTGTCCTGGACGAGATCCTCCGCATCGGCGCGGTTCCGCGTCAGCCGCATCGCTGTCGCGAAAAGCGGCTCGAGAAACTGAAGCGCCTCGGCGGAAAAATCATCCGCGCTCGAAGGGGCTGATGACGGTCGGCCGAACATCGGTCAGGCCCAAAGGGTTAACCCGGCACCCGGCCGAATTATTCCAGGTCGCCGGAACTGCGGTTTTTTCGGGCCTTCGTCCAGTGTACCCGCGGGGACAGTCCCGCCGCGCGGCGAGGACAGTCCACCTGTGAGCCGCCTTCCGTTCCGGCGACAAAGTGGGACAACTCTTCGGTACATCCTTTGCTCACCTGCGCCGCGTTCGACTAACATGCCCACGTCGACGAGTGGCGCGTCTCAACTAATGCAGCTAGGCATAACGAACGCCTTGCGACCCACCGTTTGGCTGGCGCGACGAAGCAGCGCCCAGTCTCGAACCGGGAACTACGTACCACGAAATCCTGCGAGGAGAAACTTCATGAAGGCAGCCCTGGCAGTTGTGGCCGCCGCGGTGGTGCTGGCGCCCATCGAAATGTCGGCGCAGACCCCCATGGTCCCCTACTTCGGGAAGAACCAGATTCGATACACGAACTTCAGGTGGAGCATCTACACCACCGACCACTTCGAAATCTATTACTACCCCGAAGAAGAACAGCATTTGGAACGCATCGCCGGCTATGCCGAGAGCGCGTATCAGCACGTCAGCTCGGATCTGAAGCACGACCTCGCGTTCAAAGTTCCGTTGATCATCTTCAAGACGAGCAGTGAGTTCCAGCAGGAGAACGTCATTCCGGGCGCCGCGGTCGAGGGCGTCGCCGCCTTCGCCGAGCCGGAACGTGACCGGATGCTCCTGCCGCTCGACGAGCCGCCCGATCTGTTGTACCGCACCATCACGCACGAGCTTACCCACATCTTCCAGTTCGACATCATTCCGACGTCACTCATTCGCCGCAACCTTCCGCTGTGGCTGAATGAAGGCGGCGCCGACTATGAGGCGGGCTACTGGGATCCGCTCGACATGATGACGGTGCGCGACGCTGCCGTTGCCGACATCGTTCCGAAGATGAGCAGCATGGAAGGGTACGGCGGGTTCAACAACCCGCGCTTGATCTACAACCTCGGCCACGCCTGCTACGAGTTCATGGAATCGCGATGGGGCAAGGAAGGCGTCCGCCAGTTCCTCTTCGCCCTGCGCAAGTCGGTCATCGGCGGTGGTGATGATGCGTTCGAGGAAGCGTTCAAGATTAAGGGCGACGAATTCGATCAGCAGTTCGAACGTTATCTGAAGGAGCGCTTCAAGCCGTTCCGCGACAAGGAACGGCCCGCCGACTACGGACGCAATCTCGCGCCGAATCCCGAACGCAGCGCGTTCAGCCAGGCCATGTCAGCGGAGCCATCGCCTTCGGGCGATCTGATTGCGGTGGCGACCGGCAATCACAAGGACGGCGAGCTCGATATCGTCCTCGTATCCGCGAAGGATGGCGCGGTCATCCGCAACCTGACCAACGGCTTCGATCAGAACAAAGGGTGGGAGTACATCTCGCCACCAGGAGGCCGCTTCATACGCGTGCCCTGGATGTCGTGGTCGCCAAGCGGCGACCGTCTCGCCTATTTCGTCCGGCGCGAGAAGACGCGCACGCTCGTGATTCAAAATGTCCTGACGCGAAAAGTCGAGGAGATGATCGAGATCAAAACCGTAGACGATCCCGAGTCGCCTGATTTCTCGCCCGACGGCAAGAAGGTCGTCTTCGCCGGCCTGCAGGGCGCGATCGGCGATCTCTTCGTGCTGGATCTCGAAACCAAGCAGGTCACGAACCTGACGAAAGACAACTTCGCCGATTCCGGCCCGACGTGGTCGCCGGACGGAAAGTACATCGTCTACGTCGCGCGCGTCAGCGGAAACGAAAAACTGTTCAAGGTGGATGCGGCGACCGGGACGAAGACGCAGCTGACGTTCGGGACCCATGACGACGCGTCGGCCCAGTTTGTCGACGACGACACGATCGTGTTCTCGTCGACCGCTACCGATCCCAATCAGCCGATCGATCCGGACGTCGCGCGCAACGGCAACATCTATAACATCTGGACGCTCAGCCTGAAGAACGGCGAGCTGCGCCAGTACACGGATGCGGTCGGCGGCAACCTCAGTCCGATCGTCCTGCGTCAGAACGACAATCGCTCACAGATCGCCTTTGTCAGCTACTACAAGGGTGACTACGAGCTGCATGCGCTCGAACGCCGCGATCCGATCATCACCACGTCGACGTCCGATTTCGGCTCGCCCGGGCCGATCATCGACTTCCAGGCTCCGCTCACGCATACCCTGATCGCGGCGAACAAGAAGAAGAAGGGCGCCTTCGAGAAGCTGTTCCTCGACGGCCGTCCACCGGTGAACGTCGGTGTGACCAGCGGCGGCAATGTGTTCGGCGGCTCGGCGGTGACCTTCAGCGACGTGCTGGGCGACAAGCAGTTCAACCTCTACGCACAGTCAATCTCCCAGTACCGGACGCTGTCGTTCTCCTTCATCAACCTCTCGAAGCGCTTCCAGTACGCGATGCAGGCGTACTCGCAGACGCTGTTCTTCTATGGCCAGCTCGCGAACGTCTTCTACGACCCGGGCTACAGCGGGTTCATCGATCGCGACCTGGCCCAGGCGACCAGCACGATTCAGGGTGGATCGATTTTCGGCATCTACCCGTTCAACCGGTACCGGCGCGTCGAATTGAGCGGCGGCGTCCTTCAGTACCGGCAGTCGTTCAACGATCCGAGCCTGCAGCAGTACTCCGAGGGTTATCAGCAGCAGCAGTTCGGCCGTCAGTTGTTCCAGAACGGCACGTTCATGCCGCTGACCGCGACCTTCGTCGAAGAGACGACGATCTTCCGGGAATTCGGTCCGCTGTCAGGCCGGACGATGCGCCTGTCGTACGAAACCTCGCCGGGAATCGGCGGTCTGCTCTCGCGTCAGACGCTCGATGCAGATCTCAGGCATTACACGCGCCTTGGTACGACAGGCCTGTTGGCGCTGCGCCTGCGTGGTTTCAAGAGCTGGGGCGACGTCCCGGACTTCATCTACTTCGGCGGCAACTCCGAGCTGCGCGGCTACGAGTATCTCGAGTTCCTGGGCTCCCAAACCGCGTTTGCGAACGCGGAACTCCGGTTCCCGCTCATCGAAGCGATGCTCACTCCGCTCGGCGTTCTGGGCGGCATCCGCGGCGTGTTCTTCGCCGGCATGGGTGGGGCCTACTTCGATGGCCAGCCCTTTACGTGGTGGAAGACGGGCTCAAGCGTCGAAACGCCGGTTATTGGTCTGACGGCTCCCGATCGTGTGACCGGGCTGCAGCAGCCAATCTTCGGTCCCACGACGACCGTCAGTGGATTCCGGCTGATCGACTCACGCGCGTCGTACGGGCTGGGTCTCGAAACCTTCCTCATCGGCTTCCCGGTCCATTTCGACTGGTCCTGGAAGACTCTGCTGAACAAAGACTACGAAGACGTCGTCTTTGCATTGCAGGGTGGCTCTAGCGCGTTCAGGAAACCGAAGTTCGCGCTCTGGATTGGCTACGACTTCTAGACCAGATTCGTAGCTGGATGGTGTTGAGGGCCGACTCGCGTCGGCCCTTTTCTGTTGCATCGGGCTGACGCTGTTTGCTGCCGTGGAGGTGGGGCATGGTGGTCGATCGACGTTCGCTGCTCAACGGCACACTGTTGTCTGGACTTGCGGCGTTCGCACCCGCACAGCAGTCCCGCAGCACCTCGCAGGACAATCGCGACGACCTGGCGGTTGCGAGGGCGATCAATGATCTGAACGCGACGGTTCAGCACGCCGCTCAGACCTCTCCCGAGCTTGCGCGCATTCGCGATCAGCAGCGCGTCTTTCTCAGAGCCAATCAGAAATTTCCCGACTTCATCGAGGTGGGCATCGGCGTCTGGGAGAACGTCGTCGACTGGCACACTCGTCATCAGCAGCCGATGTCCGTGTCGAAAAGCTCGGAGGGTCGCTATATCATGGCGCTCGCGTTCACCACGTTGGTCCTGCGGCCAGAATTGTCGGAGAACTACGTCAGCACCGGGATGGACGCGCGCTAGAACTTCTGCAGCCTCAATTCACTCCGCTCCATATCGAGCGCCACTCGATAGTGGCTGAGGAAGTTGTGGCCGACGATGCCGCCCAGCTCGAAGCCGAGGAGGACGCTGGGCGCGCGGAGGTTCAGCACGACGAGCGGCATGTTCTTGTATTCGATCTGATCGAAATTCAGATTCATGCCGGGCAGCAGGAACGCGTCGCGATCCCAGCCTGACGTGCCGTACACCTTCAGGGGAATCCTGCGATAGGTCCCCTGGTTGAAGTGCCCTGCGGTGGCAGCGCTGATCGAAATGACTTCCCCGCCCGTGTCGACGACGAAATAGGTTGGACGGGTGGCGTTCAGCATGCCGCGGACCATCGCAAGGCGATGGACGCGCATCGGCAGGCGCAGCGAATCGGCCTCGGGCTCGGGCAGGTTCCGGCCCATCGTCAACTGCCGACGCTGATAGTCGATCAGCATCGACATCCCGAACGACAGCGGCGAAAAGCTCTCCCCCTCGCGTTTCGGGAGCCCTCGGAGCGCCGGGTTCTTGATCAGCACCGGCAGGTTGCGGACCTGCAGATCGCCGATGTCGAGGCGATCGATGCGCGACAGCTGCAGGCCTCGCAGCCCGACCTCCCCGACGCCCGCGCTCAGCGTGTAGGTGATCGCGCTGATGTTGGCGCGCTGCGCCGTGTCGCGCGAGATGACCGTTTCTTCAGAGCCGGTGTCCAGGATGAAGTCCTGCTGTCGTCCGCCGTTCACCCGTGCCTGAACGACGATCTTGTCGTCGACGAGCCGGAACGGCATCGTGTGCGGTGCCGAAAGATCCTCCGAATCGATGTCGACCGGTGTGCGTCCCTCGAACGCCTTCAGGAACTTGACCTGCGAGCGCGTCCACGCGGCCTTGTCGCTGCGGTCCTTGTTCGGCAGCAGGTTGATGAAGTTGTTGTACGCGTTGGCCGCTTCGTCGAAGCGGTGCATCCGCTGATAGATTTCGCCAATCTCGGCGTGGATCTCGCCATCGCGCGGAGCCATCGCGGCGGCCGCCTGGGCCTCGGTCAGCGCTTCGTCGAGCTTGCTTCGCGTCGCAAGCGAACGCGCCAGCCCGAACCGGGCCCGCGACGACTCCGCATTCATCGAGAGGGCGTCTCGGTAAACCTGGTCTGCCTCATCAAACTGGCCGGCTGACCAGAGCGAGTCCGCGTAGAGCGCCAGCGCATCAGGGTCCGACGGCGCTGATGCGCGGAGAAGCTCCCCTTCCTTCTGGGCGAGGTCGAATTCGGCGATCCGCAGCGCGCTCTTCACTTTGCCTGCGCGCGCACGCACCTGCAGATCGTGGTCGTCGGTCTGAAGCGCCCGGTTGTACGCATCGAGCGCCTCACGGAACCGGGTTTCTTCGGTCAGCAGGTTGCCCAGCTGGAACTGCAGTTCGGCATTGCCGGACGTGATCTTGTCATCGGCGTGGATAACAAACGTCCCCGCCGCGACGGCGGCTGCACAAACCAACGAGCGAAGGGTCCAACGCGTCATGGGTTCGGAACCTCCGGGCCAGAGAAACGAACGTCGATTGCCGTGTACGCGGACGCCGCAAGGTCCGCCTCTACTTTTGATAGTGCTGCGCGTTCACCGTAATGAAGTTCTTCCACTTTTCCGGCGTCTCGTCGAGCGCGAAAATCGCTTCAACGGGACACGCCGGAACGCAGGCGCCACAGTCGATGCACTCGTCGGGGTGGATGAACAGCTGCTCCGCCGTCTCGAACGCGGGCTCGTCCTTCCGCGGATGGATGCAGTCGACCGGACAGACATCGACACAGGCCGTGTCCTTCGTGCCGATGCAAGGTTCGGTGATGATATACGCCACGCAGCTCTCCTGAGGGGGGCGCGTTGCTGGTCGGTCTCGCGGAAAGCTCCCAAGCGAGGCCAGGAGTGGCACCCCGTCCAGCGCGCAAGTATAACTCGGAGGTTCACGCGTTGAGGCGCATGGTCGTTGCCGCGGCGATGCTGTGGCTCGGTGCCGCGGCCACAAGCGCTCAGCTGCCGCCCTCCGGCGCGTGGCAGGACGCAGCGGGATACCTGCCACTCTTCGCGCCGTTCGGGACGCGCGCGGGCGCATATCGCATTTTCGTCACGGCGCTCCCGATTGACGTGCTGCTTGGCCGGCTCGTGCCGGATCCGTCGCTGCTGCACCCGCCGGGTGCGTGGGTCCCGGCGTCGGTCCTGCCCGCCGATGCCTTCGGCCAGACGGGCAGCTACGACCGTTCGAGGCTCGCACGTCTCTACGGGGCGCGCCGTCCGGTTGTCGCACGCGGCCCCCGTGGCGCTGACGGCCGTCCGGCCGAAGCCTGGACGCTGGTTTCGCCGTACCCAAGTCGCGATCTGACGCGCCTGGAGTCCGGTACGATGCTAATCGTCGTGGATCTCCAGTGGCCGCTCTCCGACGATCCGCGACGTGATTTACGCGACACGTATAAGTGACCTTTCTCGATCCGAAAAGATAAGGTGTAAGGCGCAACGGTCGCGGTGGCCCGACCTTTGCGGAATCGAAGGAGTTCCTCTTCGCCCTGTGATGCCCCCGACCTTCTCGCTCAGTAACCGCATCTTCGTCGCGTGCGCGTTGGTGGCGACCTTGTCGCTCGGCTTTGCGTTCTATTTCGTCAACGCTCGTGCCACGCGTGAGGCGGAGGCGGAGCTGCGCCGCGGCCTGGACGAGGCCGGCATCCTGGTCGATCAGAATCGCGTCGGCGTGACCGACACGTTCACTCGTCTGGCACGTCTGGTCGCCGATCTCCCGAAGCTGAAGGCCGCAGTCGAGACCGGCGATCCACCCACGGTGCAGCCGCTTGCCGACGAGTATCGTGACCAGGTCAGGGCCGACGTTCTGCTGTTGACAGGCAAGCGTGGTGAGCTGCTCGGAGAATCAGGTGCCGGTGCCAACGAGCTCACGGTTCCAGCGGCGCTCAAAGACGTCGATTCGACCGACGAGGTCTCGACGTTTGCGCCGCACTCGCGCGGCGTGCTGCAGGTCGTCAGCGTTCCCATCTTCATTGAGGGCGAACCGCCGGACGTCCTCGGCCGCCTCACCGTGGGCTTCTTCCTCGACGATCAGTTCGCGAATCAGATCAAGCGGCTGACGGCGAGCGAAATCGCGTTCGGCACCGGGGATCGCATCCTCGCGTCGACGCTTCCTCCCGATTCGCGCACCGCCCTTGCGCCCGTGCTCGGAACGCGGGACATCGCGACGGTACGGATCGGCGACGAAGAATTCCTTGCACTCGCGCGGCCGTTGGGTCCCTCCAACGGAGTTCCCGGGAACGTAGCGGCCGACCGTACGGTCGGCCCCTACAGCGGGGGCGCCACCCAACTGTCTCCCGTGGTGATCACGCTGCGGTCCCGGACAGAGCGTCTTCGCTTCCTCGACACGATTCGGACAGGCCTCGAGGGTGCGCTCATCGTCACACTCATCCTGGCGACGATCGCCAGCTATGCGGTCGCCCGCACCGTCACGCGCCCTGTGTCCGCCATCACGCACGCCATGCGTGATGTCGCCGCCACGGGCGATCTGACGCGGAAGGTCTCGCTGCACAGCGGTCCATGGGATGACGAAGATGCGCGGCTGCTTGCCTCGACGTTCAACACACTGACGGAGTCGATCGCCCGTTTCCAGGCAGAAGCGGCGCAGCGCGAACGTCTCTCGTCGCTTGGGCGGCTCTCGACGGTGATCGCACACGAGATCCGAAACCCGCTGATGATCATCAAGGCGACGCTCAGCACCCTGCGACGGCAGGATCTGACGCTCGAGGAGCGGCGTGACGCCGTGGCCGACATCGCCGAGGAGACGACGCGCCTGAACCGCATCGTCACCGAGGTGCTCGACTTCGCGAAACCGATCACATTCGAGTTCGTCGAGTCGAGCATCAATGACATCTGCCTCTCGTCGGCCGCCGCGGCATGGGCGGGCGATTTCGACGGCCAGGTGGCGCTCGAGTTCGACTCGTCGCTGCCGCGCATCACGACCGATCCCGAGCGCCTTCGCGCGGCGCTCGTCAACATCCTCACCAACGCACGACATGCGGTGCACGGCGCTCACATCGAGGAGAACGGGGCCAGTGTGGTGGTGCGTACCCGTGGCAACGGCAACGGCCACGTCGTTATTTCCATACGCGATCGCGGCATCGGAATCGCGGCCGAAGACATGCCGCACATCTTCGACCCGTACTTCACGACCCGACGCGCGGGAACCGGCCTCGGCCTCCCGATTTCCAAGAACATCATCGAAGGCCTCGGCGGAACACTTGCGGTCGACAGCGAGCTCGGCGTCGGCACCGAGATCCTGATCGACCTCCCGATCACCCCTCCCGAGGTGCACCAGTGACCAGCAGTATCCGTGGTTCGATCCTGCTCGCCGATGACGAGGAGAAAATCCTCAAGCGCCTCGGGCGGGCGTTGCGCGACGAGGGGCACGAGGTAGTGGAAACGACTTCGGCCAAGGGCGCCCAGCGTCAGCTCGTGGAGAAGTCATTCGATCTACTGGTCGTCGATAACGTGATGCCCGGCATGACCGGTCTGGAGCTCATTCGCGAGTTGTCACACACCATGCCGCCGTCGGAACGTCCGCAGGTCCTGATGATGACGGCGCACGCCACCGTGGAAAGCGCCATCGAAGCCATGAAGCTCGGCGCGCTGGACTATCTGCAGAAGCCATTCGAGGTCGAAGAGCTGATCGCGCTGGTCAGCCACGCGCTCGAACATCAGCGCCTGCGATCGCAGCGGCAGTATCTGATCAGCGAACGAAGCGCCGAATTCAACCAGTACGGCATCGTCGGCCGAAGCCGCGCGATGCAGGAGGTCATTCAACGCGCGGAGCTCGTTGCGCAGACGAAAAGCACCGTGCTGATCACGGGTGAGACGGGAACCGGGAAGGAGATGGTCGCGCGCGCGATTCATCACCGCAGCGCGCAGCGCGACATGCCGCTGATCAAGGTCAACTGCGCGGCCATTCCCGAGACGCTCCTCGAGTCCGAGCTGTTCGGCCACGTACGAGGCGCCTTTACCGGCGCGACGATGACCAAGCGCGGTAAGTTTGCGCTCGCCGACGGCGGCTCCATCTTTCTCGACGAAATCGGCACGATGGCGACCGCCATCCAGGTGAAGCTGCTCCGCGTGTTGCAGGAGCGGGAATTCGAGCCACTTGGCGCCGAACGGACGCAGCGGGTGGACGTGCGCGTGATCGCCGCCACCAATCGGGATCTCAAGCAAATGGTGTCCGAGGCCAAATTCCAGGAGGACCTCTATTACCGGCTGAACGTCATCCCCATCCAGATTCCGGCGCTCCGCGAACGGCGCGAGGATATCGGCGTGCTGATCGACCACTTCGTGGAGAAGCATCGCCAGCGGACCGGCAAGCACATCGAGAAACTGGATGACGAGGTCGTAGAGGCGCTGGAGAAGTACGAGTGGCCGGGCAACGTGCGCGAGCTCGAAAACACCATCGAGCGGGCAGTCGTCCTTGCGACAGGCCCGGTGATCACCCGATCCGCCATTTCGCTGCTCGGGGCGTCGTCAACGCCTTCTCCCGGGCTGCCCTCGATGCGCCTTCATCAGAACCTCGAATGGGTCGAACGCGAAACGATCAGGCGGGCGCTCGAGCAATCCGGCGGCGTGAAGAAAGAGGCCGCGGAATTGATGGGGATCAGTCAACGCGCCCTGAGCTATTACCTCGCGAAATACCGCATCGACTGACGCAACGCGTTTACGTGACGCGTGCCGATTTACCTGCGAAGAAACCCGCGGTCACGTCGGGTCTGCTGATTTCCATTACCATCCATCGAAACTCCGCCCCAGTAGTTCGGAATCAGCTTTGCAGGTCGCCGCCCGTCCCTTCACGTGGAGCTGGGTGTCACTATGTTTGAATCCTGCTATCGCCGTCTCTGGATCGTCCTGCTTGTCGCGTTTGCCTCGTTCGCGGCGGCTTGCGATGAGAAGCTCGCCGACATTGCCGGGCCCTCCCCGAACCTGCAGCCGACGTTTGCGAGCATCCAGCACGAAATCTTCGAGACAACCGACGAGTCTGGGCGTGCGGCGTGCACCAATTGCCACACCGACGTCGGCGGCCGGACTCCGAGCGGCGGTCTGAACCTGCGTCACGAGGTCGCGTATGCAGCGCTCGTCGGGGTAGCGAGCCGCGGCAAGACCGGTGCGGTCCGCGTCATTGCGGGCGATGCGGACAACAGTTACATGATTCAGAAACTCGAAGGTCGATCGGGCATTGTCGGCGAGCGGATGCCGCGAACCGGCGGTCCGTTCCTCACGGAAGGACAGATGACCATCCTCAAGCGCTGGATTGCCACCGGCGCCAACAACAACTAGGAGCATCCGCATGACAGTCAGGCGACTTCTTGCGGCCGCCGCGCTGTGCGCCGCGGTCCTGTGGGTGACCCCCGCGTACGCGCAGCAGACAGCCCAGCCGGCACCACCGGAGCGAGACCCGGATCAGAACCTCGACGCGCTGCAGCCCGACTTCACGATCTCGTCTCTGCCGACGACGCTTCGACTGCCGCGATATAAGTTCGATTTTCGGGTGACGCACCGCTTCGGGCGGCCTCTCGGCCAGGGCGACTTCGACGACCTCCTCTCCGATTTCTTCGGGCTCGACTCCAGCGCGCAAATAGGACTGGAACTCCGGTTCGGTTTCATGCGTGGCACGCAGGGCGGCATCTACCGCACCAACGACCGCACGATCGAGTTCTTCGTCGAACAAAGCGTGATGCAACAGTCCGATACGCGCCCCGTCGGGCTTAGCGCGTGGGCGTCGATTGACGGGACCAACAACTTCACGGCCAGTTATTCACCCGCGCTTGGTGCCGTCGTCTCGCGCAAAGTGACCCAATTGGGAGCGCTCTACGTCGAGCCGATCTGGGTTAACAACACGAACCCGTTGCCGTCGGACATCGTCGATCACAACAACACGTTCATGCTCGGACTTGGCGGACGTTTCCGCGTCCGGCGCACCGTCTACATCGTCGTCGAAGTAGCCCCGCGTCTGGCCGGTTATGATCCCGAGACCGCCCACTGGACCGCGGGCGTAGAGAAACTGGTCGGCGGCCACATGTTTCAGATCAACGTGTCAAACAGCGTCGGGACGACCATCAGTCAGGTCGCGCGAGGCGGTTCGGACAACGACACGTTCCTGGGCTTCAACATCACGAGGAAATTCTGGCGATGAACCACTGGAGGCAACGAGCGATCCTGGCGGCATGTGCGGCGACACTTCTCATTGCGGTGGCATGCGGAGGAGACGGCGGCGGTACCTCGCCAAGCCCGTCGCCGGCACCTGCACCAACTCCTGCGCCGACGCCAACCCCCACACCAACACCAACACCAACACCGACCCCGACGCCGACCCCTACGCCAACACCAACGCCGAGCGGCGGAACGACGTTCACGATTACGTCCGCGGGAGTGTCACCAAGGACGTTGACGGTGCCGCCCGGAACACGCGTGACATTCGTCAACAACGACACGCGCGTGCACGAGATGGACTCCGATCCGCACCCGGATCATACGGACTGTCCCGAGATCAATCAGGTGGATCTGCTCACCCCAGGGCAGACGAAATTGACGGGCAACCTGAACACCAGACGCACGTGCGGCTTCCACGATCACTTGAACGACACGAACAACAGTCTCAGGGGTTCAATCGTCATTCAGTAAGTCATTCGGACGTTTCACCCGGCGTCAGCTCCAACACCTGAATGCCGCGTGGCTCGACCAGCGCCCTGAGCGCATCAGGCGTTCCCGTGAGCAGCGGGAACGTCCCCCAGTGCATTGGAACGATCTGCTTCACCCCCAGGAGATCCGCTGCCCGGGCGGCCTGCGCCGGATCCATCGTGAAGCGATCGCCGATTGGCAGAAATGCGATCGTTGGCGCGTACAACTCGCCAATCAGCCGCATGTCGCCAAATAGGCACGTGTCACCGGCGAAATAGATCGACATCCCGTCTTCGAGCCGCACGACGTATCCTGCGGGCTCGCCCATGTAGACCATCTGACCGTCGTCGAAATATCCGCTGCTGTGCCGCGCATCGGTCATGGTGACGCGGACGCCGCCAATCTCCTGCGAGCCGCCCTTGTTCATCGGCGACGTATTCGCGAGCCCCTTGCGCGTCAGCCAGTCACAGAGCTCGAACATGCCGACGACAGGTGCGCCGCTCTCGCGGGCACAGGCGACCAGATCTTCGATGTGATCGAAGTGGCCGTGCGAGGCGAGGATGAGATCGACCTTCGGCGGCTTCTTCAGGGACACCGGGCACGAGGGATTCGACGACAGCCACGGATCGAACAACAACCGCTTGCCGCCGGGCGTACGTACGATGAACGTCGAATGTCCGAGCCATGTGATGGACAGCCGCTGCATGGGTTTGATTGTAGTTACACTAGGTACAGATGGTCGAAGCGCCGGTCGAGTTCATCCGCCCACGCGAGCCGAAGCCGCCGTGGTTGAAGGTGCGCGCTCCGGGTTCAGAGAACTATCTACACCTGAAGAGCGTGATGAAGGAGCTGAAGCTCCACACGGTGTGCGAGGAGGCACGCTGTCCAAACATCGGCGAGTGCTGGCACCACGGGACGGCGACGTTCATGATCCTCGGCGATGTCTGCACGCGGGCGTGCGCGTATTGCGCGGTCGCGCACGGCAAACCGAATGAACTCGATCTGGCAGAGCCAGCGCGCGTGGCGGATGCCATCGAGCGGATGGCGCTTCGGCATGCCGTGATCACGTCAGTCGATCGCGATGATCTCGCGGATGGCGGCGCCTTTATCTTCGCGGAGACGATTCACCGGACACGTGAACGCGTGCCAGGCTGTCGGTTGGAGGTCCTGATCCCGGATTTCCAGGGTCTGGAGTCGTCGCTGCGAACGGTACTCGACGCCGGCCCGGACGTGCTCAATCACAACATCGAAACCGTACCGCGGCTGTACCGGATGGCACGCTCGGGCGGCAAATACACCAGGTCGCTGGAATTACTCGATCGATCGAGGCGTTACCGCCCGGCGATCGCCACAAAGACCGGCATCATGGTCGGCCTCGGCGAATCGGTGGATGAAGTGGTCAACGTGTTCGACGACCTTCGGCACGTGGGCGTGTCGATTCTGACCATCGGCCAATACCTGCGTCCATCGCTGTCCCACGCGCCGATGGCGCGCTATTACCACCCAAACGAGTTCGCGGACCTGAAGCGGGTCGCGCTCGCGAAAGGGTTCGTGCACGTCGAATCCGGCCCGCTGGTGCGCAGCTCCTACCACGCGCACGAACAGGCAGACGCCTACGAAGCTTCACGCTAGCGCCGTCATCGTCCTGCTGACGCTGGTCACGCCCGCAGTCGCGCAGACGCGCGCCGACATCCTGCGCGGCGAGTACGGTCGTTACCGCGCCAACAACGATGTGCTCTCGTACCATCTCGACATCCGCGTCGATCCCGTCAAGCAGTTCCTGGCCGGTAGGAACACCATCCGGTTCCGGATGCTGCAGGACGACAACCGCATCCAGATCGATCTCTACGCATTCTGGACGGTCGACCGCGTCCTCCTTGGCCGCACGCCGCTGAAGTACACGCGCGAGATGAACGCGGTGTTCATCGATTTCCCACAGACGCTCACGGCGGGCCGCACGTATTCGATCGAGTTCCAGTACTCCGGAACACCCGAGCCGACGGCGAGATTCGGCTGCATTACGTTCCAGAAAGACACGGCCGGACGCCCGTGGATCACGACCGCATGCGAGGACGCAGGCGCCAGCTACTGGTGGCCGAACAAAGACCAGTGGCGCGACGAAGTCGAGAACATGCAGATCAGCGTCGCGGTGCCGAACAATCTGATGGACGTCTCCAACGGCACGCTCACAGGCAAGACCGATCTGCGCGACGGCTACACGCGGTGGGACTGGGCCGTCACCTACCCGATCAACAACTACAGCGTGGCGCTCAACATCGCCGCATACGAGCATTTCAGCGATCGCTATGGAGATCTGCCGCTCGACTATTACGTGCTGCCAGAGGACGTCGACAAGGCGAAGGAGCAGTTCTCGCAAGTCAAGCCGATGCTGCAGGCCTTCGAGCACTACTTCGGTGAGTATCCATTCAGACGTGACGGCTACAAGCTGGTTCAGGTGCCCTACGCAGGCATGGAGCACCAGAGCGCCGTCGCGTACGGCAATCGCTTCGTGAACAGCTACTATCCGTCGCGCGACTGGACCGGCGTCCAAATCAGTCCGCGCTTTGACTTCATCATCATCCACGAAAGCGCCCACGAATGGTTCGGCAACGCCGTCACCGCCGCGGACGTGTCGGATATGTGGATTCACGAAGGATGGGGGACGTATCTGGAATGTCTCTACGTCGAATACATGTACGGCCACGCGGACTACCTGGCCTATGTCAATGCGGAAAAGAACAAGGTGCGGAACATCGACCCGATCATCCCGCCGCGCGGCATTCACAAGGATCCTCCGCAGGACCAGTACTTCAAGGGCGCTCTCTTCCTGCACACGCTGCGCAGCATCGTTGACGACGATCGGAAGTGGTTCGCCCTGATTCGCGACATGTATCAGCGGTTCAAGTACAAGACGATCCTCACCGAGGACGTCGTCGACTTCTTCAATCAGCAGACGGGGATCAACCTGACGCCGATCTTCAACGAGTACCTGCGGCACGCAGCTGTCCCGATGCTGGAGTTGAGGTTCGACGAGGACGCCCGCACGGTCAGCTACCGCTGGAAGGCGGGCGAAAAGGATTTCGCGATGCCGGTTCGCGTCGGCGACCCGAACGCGTGGCAGCTCGTTCGTCCGACCGTCGAATGGCAGACGATGGCCTGGTCAGGCAAGCCGGCGGATTTCGAAGTCGCAACCGACCTGTATTACGTGTACGTGGAAAGACAGTGAGGGCCGGCTGAAGCCGGCCCTTACGACACGGCCTGCCAGAGCAGATATGCGGCAGTCGCCGAACCAATTACCGCGCCGCCGTAGCAGATTGTGGCGATCACTTCCTCAAGATGCTTGATCTGCAGACCGTCATACAGCGTGTGACGGAAGCGGTGAGCCCAGTGAAAGAGCGACAGCACGCATAGACCGAGCAGGACGAGCGCCACGAGCGGGTTGGCGAGCAGCCCGCGCATGTGCTCGCGGTCCGGTGGCGCCAGCCATCCGAGCGGAAACGCGACGCCGAAGAGAAACACCAGCGCGGGCATCAGCATCGCTGACACGACGCCGCCGGCGCTGAACAGCATCCACAAGAGCGGCTCTGGATGTCGTTTGATCATTGCAGATCCGTCCTTTGGTAGAAACGCGGCATTACGACCCGAGCACGAGCCAGCACACGAGCGCGGACGCCACGATCCAGGCAGCGTAATGCGACGCGCCAACGATCCATTCGGGCACACGGGTCTTGCCGACATGAACGGACAGCGCCCGCGGTGCGGCATCGAAGAAGGTGACCGCGTGGTACAGCAGAAATAGGAAGCTGACGATGTTCAGCACCAGCACGGATGGGCGCGCGGACCAGGCGAGAAATTCGTGATACGCGGCATCGCCCTGCAGCACACGGCGCATCAGCAGCAGCAGATACACGACGAACCACCCGACGAACAGGCAGCTTCCCTCGCGCAGCACGAATGCGAGATACGACGGCTTCTCGAGCCACCAGTACGTCGACAGGCGACGGCGAAGCCACCGGGGATGGTAATCGGTGTAAGTGGGACTTTCGGCCATTACGCCCCTCTCGGCATGAAGAACGCTTTCATCGATTCGATGGCGCCGGTCAACTTGTACCGCTGAATGGCACCGGCAGGATCGACATGCTTGGGACAGACCTTCGTGCACTCGCCGACGAACGTGCAGCCCCACATGCCCGCGTGCTCCGACAGGACTTCCATGCGCTGGGCCGAACCCTCATCCCGGTTATCGAGGTTGTAGCGCTGGGCAAGCGCGATGGCCGCGGGGCCGATGAATTTCGGATCGAGGCCGTAGACCGGACATGCCGAATAGCACAGCATGCAGTTGATGCACATGCTGAACTGCTTGTATTCGTCGAGCTCCTGCGGCGTCTGGATGTACTCGCCTTCACGGAGCGGCTTCTCGTATTTGCGAACGATGTACGGTTTCACGCTCACGAGCTTCCGCATGAAATCGCCGATGTCGACGATGAGATCCCGGATGATTGGGAAGTTGCGGAGCGGCTCGATCCGCACGGGGCCTGACCCGTAGTCGGCGAGGAAGGTCGCGCACGTCAGCTTCGGCTCGCCGTTGACGGTCATTCCGCAGCTGCCGCAGATCCCCATTCGGCAGGACCAGCGGTACGACAGCGTGCCGTCAAGCCGATCCTTGATGTAGTTCAGGCCATCGAGGATGACCCAATCCTTCGGGCACGGTACCTCGTGCTCGTCGAACGTCTGTTCAGACTGTTTCTCCGGCAGGTAGCGTGCGACCTGCACTTTGATGTGATCCCGCATGTGCCGCGGCCTCCCCGTAAACCCGCTCGGCCGGCGGCCAGCGAGTAATCGTGACCGGCAAGTAATCGACCCGTGGTGATCCGTCCGGATTCCGATAGACGACCGAGTGCGACAGGAACCTCACGTCGTCGCGCGCTGGAAAATCGGTGCGTTGATGGGCGCCGCGCGACTCCTCCCGCTTCACCGCTGCGGCGATGATCGTGTCGGCGATGTCGACCATGAACCCGAGTTCGAGCGCCGAGACACGTTCCGTGTTGAAGGTGCGGCTGTCGTCCTCGATGCACAGATCCGCCAGCCGTGCGCGCAGCTGGGTCAACTCCCCGGCGCCCCTGGCCAGCGATGCGCGATCTCGGTAGATGCCAGCGCTCGCCTCCATCGTCTTCTGCATCTCGGCACGGAGGTCGGCGATGCGCTCGCGCCCTTTCCGGTTCAGCAGATCGCGCTCGAGGTAGCGCCGCTCGTCCTCGACCTGCGCGACAATCCCCGGCGTCACCTCGAGCCACTGCGACGCATACTCCGCGGCGACACGGCCCGCGCGCGCGCCGAAGACGAGCAGTTCGGGCAGCGAGTTCGAACCGAGCCGGTTCGCGCCGTTGATGCTGACGCACGCTGTTTCACCCGCCGCGAAGAGTCCTGGCAGTGGTGTCGCTCCGTTGATGTCGGTGTGCACGCCGCCCATCATGTAGTGGACGACCGGCCGAACAGGAATGAGCTCCTTCACTGGATCGAGCCCCTGATACTTCATGCACAGCTCTCGTACGAAGGGGATCTTCGCGTCGATCTTCTTCGCACCAAGGTGGCGCAGATCGAGATGCACGACGTGACCGTATGGGGTGTCGATCGTGCGCCCTTTCTCGAGCTCCTTCATGAAGGCCTGCGACAGGCGATCGCGCGGGCCAAGCTCCATCGACTTGAAGACCGGTTCTTTGTGCGGCGTGCCGAGGTTGTAGTCCTGCAGGTATCGATAGCCGTCTTTGTTGATCAGGTACCCGCCCTCGGCGCGGGCCGCTTCGGTAATCAGAATGCCGGTGAACGGCAGGCCCGTCGGATGGTACTGGACGAACTCCATGTCCTTGAGCGGGGCGCCTGCTCGATACGCGAGGGCCATCCCGTCGCCGGTGTTGATCGCCGCGTTGGTCGTGAACGGAAAGACCTTGCCGCAGCCTCCCGTGCAGAGAATGACGGCGCGCGCCGTAATCGCGTCGATGCGCCCCGAGGCGAGATCGATCGCGACCACGCCCTGCACACGTCCTTCGTCGACGAGCAGTCTCGTGACAAACCACTCGTCGTAGCGTTTGACGGTGGTGTATTTGAGGGAGGTTTGAAACAGCGTGTGGAGCATGTGGAAGCCGGTCTTGTCGGCGGCAAACCACGTGCGCATCTTCTTCATTCCGCCAAAGGGACGAACGCCGACGCGTCCATTGGTCTCGCGGCTCCACGGGCAGCCCCAGTGTTCCAGGCGAAGCAGCTCCTGCGGCGCTTCGTGGACGAAGGCTTCGACCGCATCCTGGTCGCAGAGCCAGTCGCCGCCGGCAATCGTGTCGAAGGCGTGCTCGTCGAGGCTGTCGTCGGCGGCGATCGCACCTGCGGCACCACCTTCGGCGGAGACCGTGTGGCTCCGCATCGGGTAGACCTTGGATACGACGGCGATGTCGAGTCTTGGATTGACTTCAGCGATCGCGATAGCGGCACGCAGACCGGCGCCGCCGCCGCCTACCAGCACAACATCATGAGTTGGGGTCACCTGGGTTCTCCTCCGCCGACCTGTGGACCGTTACGTCGTTGTGCGGAAGCGGCCGTGTTGGCAGCTGGCGCTATTCCGCAGACAGGAGTTCATCCACCATGATGCGACCGTCGTGGTGAACGATTCTCCGGCTCACGCTGCCGTCGTGATATTCGCGATGGAGGCTCGTGCACCCACACGCGAACTCGACGCCACGCGTGACAAAGTCGTCGTCGTGATCCTCGTAATGTTCGCTGTCTGATAACCGCCCGCACGGAGCAGGCTGACCCTTGAAGCTGCCGTTTGAATTCACGCCTCCCCCTCCTATCGAAAGACTCCTCGGGGACCCTGAGACGCCGACGCGGAACGCCGAACGAGCGAGCGATGCTGCTGCGTTTCAGCAGCCTGGGTACTTCCGGGGACCTGAGGTGATCCGAAGGTGAGCCGATGAAGCCTCCCCGGTGGCTTCGGTGCGCCAGATACTACGTCAAGCCGTCAACAACTTCAAAATCACTTCGGCGGAACCAGCGCGTGGAACCATCTGAATCCGAGGTTCTTGAGGATGACGACGTTATCGTGGTTGCCCTCGGTGCAGGTCTGTTCCCAGAACTCCTTCGCGTACGGATCGCCAGATGGCGCGGCGCCAGCAGCGCCGACCGCGTTCGTGCTGAGGGGATTGGCCCCGGGACCAGTCCCGGCGCGTCGCTTCGGATAGTTCATCTTCCACGGCCTCGTGTAGAGCGTCGGATCCTCGAGCGTGATCTCGTAGTCGATCGTGTTCGCGTCGACCATCGTCCACCGCTCGATCATGTGTGTGTCTGGCCCGTAGAAATTCCCGGCGCTGTCGAGCCATGTCTCTCCGTTCAACCCTGTCACGTCGACGACCAGCGTCTCTCCCTCCCAACGGCCGCGCGAATTGCCGAAGAACGACTTTGCGGCGCTGCTCATGTGCGGACGAGCGTCGGTCGGGATAACTCGGTACGTGTTTGTCGTCAGCAGGATGACGGCTCCGGGCTTCTGGACGATCTCCTGCGCGCCAAACGAGGTGCGCGGCATGCCGACGAGACAGAGGGCGTTCGGATCGCCGTACAGACGCTGACCGCTCTCGCCTGGCCACCCTCGACCCAATCCGGCTCGAATCTCGTTGCGCCTCGCGAGGGCCCATGGCGTGTAGGGAACCTTGCCGTCCGGGGGATCGGAGACGTAGCTTTCCTGCGGCGGCGTCGTCACGTCGATGAAGTCATGCTCTTCGAGGTCATCGTTGCCGCCGCCCACCGGACCGTTCCAGTTTCCCTGCAGGTTCGGAACGCCATCCGGCGTGCGGGGCGCCTTGTACGGTGGCAGCTTTGCCTTCTGCGCCATCCACGTCCTGGCTTGCGGGAATTTCGGCGTGTCGGGCCGGTAGAAGGCCTGCGGCTCTCCGCCGTCGGCTCGTCCGGTAATTGGCAGCACCAAGAACACGGCCACTGCCGTGCCAAGCGTCGCACACAGCCACTGTTTCATCGGATACCTCACCGCACCAACGCAGAACCAGGTTTGTCCCATTCCTGCTTCAGCAGGTATGCCGCGCAGTCGTATTCGAGCAGCTCGACGTCTTTCTCCTGACGCCGGTACAGCGGCATGCTCATCTTCCACGGCCGCGTGAAGACCTTCGGATCTTCGACCGTGACCTCATAGAGCATGTGGTCGGGTCCCGTGCGCGTGAAACGCTCGACCAGGTGCAGCGCCTCGCTGTGGAAATTCCCGGCACGATCGAACCAGGTCTCGTCGTTGAAATGCGTGACGTCGACGACGAGCGTATTGCCTTCCCAGCGGCCGCGCGAGTCTCCCATGTACCAGTCGATGTGACCGTCCGGGTGCGCGTTGCCGTTCATGTAGATGAAACGGATGACACGTGAGTACTCGTGGAGGATCGTGACGCGATCGGCCAGCTGCACGATCTGGAACGGATACGGCAGGTACGTGATGCGAGGAACGCCCGGCAGGAAACATTTGTTGATGGGATCGAGGGCGTCGCGGTTCTTGAGGTTTTCCTGCTTCTTCGCGAGCGCCGCTGGCGTATACGGGATCTCGTTGCCCTCGACCACCCCGCGGCCCGCCGGAACGCCGAGGCTCGCGCCGTGATCCTGAATGTCCCAGGCCGCGGTGTTGACCGCCTGCCAAATGCCCTGCAGGTCAGGCTGCCCTTCGCGCGTCTTCGGGGGCGTATATGTGCCGGAGGTCTGTGCCGCGACAGGCGAGGCGAGCGTGAATACGACAAAGGCCGCGATCGACCCGACGAACCAGCGCGTCACTGGCGCCTCCTCTTTTGGGGTAAACGAGGGGCGCCAGTGTAGCCTAGCGAAGCATGTGCAGCAAGCGCGTGACCGGGTCGTAGAACCGGTCGACGACCCGCTCTTTCAGCGGAATGATGGCGTTATCGGTGATGTGGATGTGCTCGGGGCACACCTTGGTGCAGCACTTCGTGATGTTGCAGTAACCGATCCCAGCCTTTTCCTTCATGTCCGGCACCCGATCGGCTGCGTCGATTGGATTCATCTCGAGCTGCGCCGCGTAGACGAAGAAGCGCGGCCCGATGAATTCGTCGAACTTTGCGTGTTCGCGCAGCACGTGGCAGACGTCCTGGCACAGGAAACACTCGATGCACTTGCGGAATTCTTGTACCCGGTCGACGTCTCGCTGCGCGACGCGGTATGTGCCGTCGGCCGCGTCCGGCTTCCGCGGCGTGATCTTCCTGATGCCCTTCTTCACCTTGAAGTTCCAGGACACATCCGTGACGAGGTCCTTGATCGGCGGGAAGGTCCGCATCGGCTCCACTGTCACCGGCGCGTCGAGGTCGAGCGAGTTCAGACGTGTCATGCACATCAGCCGCGGACGACCGTTGACCTCGGCCGAACACGACCCGCACTTGCCCGCCTTGCAGTTCCACCGGACGGCGAGGTCGGGCGCCTGTTCGGCCTGAATGCGATGCACCGCGTCGAGCACGACCATCCCGTCCGACACCGCGGTCGTATAGTCCCTGAAGCCGCCGCCACCAGCCGGCTGCGTCCGCCAGATTCGAAAGGTCGCCCTGTCCTTCATTTGCTGGAGTCGCTCCTCGTATGAAAACGCGGGCCGCGCCGTTGCCGCGGCCCGCCCACTTTGCTTAGCAGCTCGATCCTACGAACCGGCCGCCACAGTTCGACCTGACCACTACGTTTTCTGCTCCTCGATAACGTGCTTGAGTTCGTCCGGCATCGGCGGAATCGGCACGCGCGATACCAGCATGCCGCGGTCCGGCACCTGCTTCACCATGATATTGATCGTGCCGTACTCGGCGACCTTCTCCGGGTAATCCTCACGGAAGTGGCCGCCGCGGCTCTCCTTGCGTTCGATCGCCGAGCGCGCGATCGCTTCGGAAACGGAGAGCAGGTTACGAACATCAATCGAGGTATGCCACCCGGAGTGGTACTCGCGATGACCCTCCGCCCCGAGGCGCGTCGAGCGCTCCTTGAGCTGTTCGATCCTGACCAGCGCCTCCTGCATCTCGGCTTCCGTGCGCACGATGCCAACGAGGTTCTGCATCGCATCCTGCAGATCCTGCTGCACGTTGTACGGGTTCTCGCCCTGGGACCCGCGCTCGAACGGCGCCAGCGAATCCGTGATCGCCTTGTCCACGCTCCCCTCGTCGATGCGCGGCTGACTGACCTTGCGCGCATACTGCGCGGCGTATTCACCCGCACGTTTGCCGAAGACGATCAGGTCCGACAGCGAGTTGCCACCCAGACGATTTGCGCCGTTGATGCCTGATGCGCATTCACCGGCCGCGAACAGCCCTTCGACGGTGCTCATCTGCGAGTCGGCATCCACCCGGATGCCGCCCATGATGTAGTGCATCGTCGGCCCGACTTCCATCGGCTCCTTCGTGATGTCGAGATCGGCGAGCTCCTTGAACTGGTGATACATGCTCGGGAGCTTGCGCTTGATGTGCTCCTCCGCGCTCGGCAGCTTTTCCTTGATCCACGCGATGTCGAGATACACGCCGCCGTGCGGCGAGCCGCGCCCCGCTTTCACCTCGCGATTGATACAACGCGCGACGTGATCTCGCGTCAGCAGCTCCGGCGGACGACGGGCGTTCTTGTCGCCTTGGGTATACCGCCACCCTTCCTCGGCATCGGAAGCCGTCTGCGGTTTGTAGTTGTCGGGAATGTCGTCGAACATGAAGCGGCGGCCTTCGCTGTTCTTCAGCACGCCGCCCTCGCCGCGAACACCTTCGGTGACCAGAATCCCTTTGACGCTGGGCGGCCAGACCATCCCCGTTGGATGGAACTGGATGAACTCCATGTCGATGAGCTCCGCACCGGCGCGATACGCGAGCGCGTGACCGTCGCCCGTGCCTTCCCAGCTGTTGCTCGTCACCTTGTAGGCGCGACCGGCTCCGCCGGTCGCCAGGATCACTGCCTTCGCGGAGAACAGGTGAAAGCGGCCCCGTTCGCGGTCGTACGCGACCGCACCGGCGACACGTCCTCCGTCGAGCAGCAGCTCGATGACGGTGTGCTCCATGTGAACGGTGGCGCCGAGATAGACGGTGTGATCCTGGAGGGTTCGAATCAGCTCGAGTCCCGTGCGGTCCCCAACATGCGCGAGCCGCGGATAGCGATGGCCGCCGAAATTGCGCTGATTGATCCGGCCGTCCTTCGTCCGGTCAAACACGGCGCCCCAGCCCTCCAACTCGCGCACGCGGTCGGGCGCTTCCTTCGCGTGGATTTCGGCCATGCGCCAGTTGTTCACGTACTGGCCGCCACGCATCGTGTCGGCGAAGTGCACGCGCCAGCTGTCGCGATCGTCGTTGTTCGCCAGCGCCGCCGCCATGCCGCCCTCGGCCATTACGGGGTGTGCCTTGCCGAGCAACGACTTGCAGATCAGGC
>Ga0207701_10001130_pt1 | contig 28243 bp, 19 predicted proteins | sample KBSSwiSSwithPhiX_FD_184294 | JGI IMG/M metagenome (GOLD analysis project Ga0207701, IMG submission 184294) | Switchgrass rhizosphere bulk soil microbial communities from Kellogg Biological Station, Michigan, USA, with PhiX - S5 (SPAdes) (version 2) | ecosystem: Environmental > Terrestrial >... | reverse complement strand
ACGTCGATCGCGAGCGCGTGAAGACCTACGGCATCCCGCTGACCGACGTGTTCGACACGCTGCAGGTATACCTCGGCTCGCTCTACGCCAACGACTTCAACCGGTTCGGCCGGACCTACCAGGTCAACGTGCAGGCGGAATCGTCGTATCGCATGCAGCCGGAGCAGATCGCCCGGCTGAAGACACGAAACGCGCGCGGCGAGATGGTGCCGCTCGGCTCCGTGCTGCACGTCAAGCGAACCTACGGGCCAGATCAGGTGATGCACTACAACGGCTACCCGGCGGCGGAGATCAACGGCGGCCCCTCGCCTGGCCACAGCTCGGGCCAGGCGCAAGGCGCGATAGCCGAACTGCTCGGGCGCACGCTGCCGAACGGGATGACCTTCGAGTGGACCGAGCTCGCGTATCAGGACGCGGTGTCCGGCAACACGATGTTCCTGATCTTCCCGCTGTGCGTGCTGCTGGTGTACGGCGTGCTGGCGGCGCAGTACGAGAGCTGGTCGCTGCCGCTCACCGTCATCCTGATCGTGCCGATGACGCTGCTCTCGGCGATTGCCGGCGTCTGGCTCACCGGCGGCGACAACAACGTGTTCACGCAGATCAGCTTTCTCGTCCTCGCCGGCCTGGCGTGCAAGAACGCCATCCTGATCGTCGAGTTCGCGCGGCAGCGCGAGGCCGAGGGCGCCTCGCGGCGCATCGCGATTCTCGATGCCTGCCGGATCCGGCTGCGGCCGGTGCTGATGACCTCGGCGGCGTTCATCATGGGCGTCGTGCCGCTGGTGGTCGCGGTGGGGCCCGGCGCCGAAGTGCGCCAGGCGATGGGCATCGCGGTCTTCGCCGGAATGCTCGGCGTCACGGTGTTCGGGCTCTTCCTGACGCCGGTCTTCTACGTCGTGATTCAGGGTCTCGCGGATCGCCTCGCCAGCAGGCGGGGGGCCGCGATCGCCACGCAGCTGCCGGCTGCAGCGGAGGGCCAGTGATCGTGCGTAACAACAACGTGATGTCGCGCGTTGGCGCTCGATTGCGCGCCCCGATCGTGATCGGGTTCGTGTCGCTGCAGCTTGCGGCGTGCGCCGTGCGGACGACGCCGCCCGCGACGACCCTCGAACGAACGCCGCTCAGCCGCTGGGACGCGTCGGTGGTATCAGACCAGGAGTACGACCCTCGCTGGTGGCGGCAGTTCGAGGATCCGGTCCTCGAGCAGCTCGAGCATGCGGCGCTCGACGCCAACCGCGACGTCCGCTCCGCGCTCGCGCGCTTCGATCAGTCGCGCGCCGTCTTCGACGAAGATCGCCGCCGGCGTTATCCAACCGTTACTGCCGGCGCGTTCATCGACGTCCGCGAGCAGGCGCAGCCGGGGTTCGTCGACGAGCCGATCCGCGTCAACACCTACCGCGCCGGCCTCGACGCGTCCTGGGAGCTCGATCTGTTCGGCCGCGTCAGGGCGGCGATCGCCGCCGCGTCGGCCAACGCCGAAAGCTTCGAGGCCGCGCTCGCCGCCGTGCGCGTCAGCGTCGCCGCCGAAGTGGCGTTGAACTACTTCGAGCTGCGCGGCATCCAGCAGCAGCTGTCGGTGCTCGATCGCAGCCTCACGAACCAGCGCGAGACGCGGCGATTGACCGAGGTGCGCCGCGACGCGGGGTTTGGCGAAGAGCAGGACGTCGCCAGCGCTTCGGCCCGCGTCGCCGCGATCGAAGCGGCGGTGCCGCCGCTGCGCACGGCGCTCGCCGCCCGCGAACACCGGCTCGCCGTCCTCATCGGCAGGGCGCCGGGACAACTCACCGTCGACCTCGCGCCCCGTGCCTATCCGGTGCTGGCGAAGTCGATCCCGCTCGGTCCGCCCGACGAGCTGTTGAACCGCCGTCCCGACGTTCGCGCCGCCGAACGCCGTTTGGCGTCGACGGCAGCGCGCGAGGGAGTGGCGACGGCCGATCTCTATCCGCGCATCACCATTTCCGGCATGCTCGGCCTGCTCGCCGGGCGGGGCAACATCTTCGGCACCGGCGACTCCCGCGCGTGGGCGGTTACCCCGGCGCTGCAGTGGAGCGCGTTCGATCTCGGCAGCGCGCGGGCGCGGCTGCGCGGCGCGCACGCGGCCACCGCGGAAGCGCTCGCCGCGTACGAACAGACGATGCTGCTGGGGCTGGAGGAGACGGAAACCGCGCTCGTCAGCTATCGCCAGCGGCAGGAGCGGCTGGTCAAGCTCACCGACGAGGTGCGCGAGAGCGCGAGGGCGGCGGGGATCGCCCGCCTCCGGTATCGGGAGGGCGTCGCCGATTTTCTCTCGCTGCTCGACGCCGAGCGGACACAGCTGCAGGCCGAGGACAGCGCCGCGCAGGCCGAGGCCGATGTGTTCACGGCGATCGTCGGGCTCTACCGTGCAGTCGGCGGCATGAGGTAACACGAGGGACGAGCCGCCACAGTCCGCGTGCGCAGTCGCTGGCATGCGCTATCATCCGGCGTCCATGAACTTGGTTGGAGGTCGTGATGCCTCGCTTCTGCCTGCTGTTGCTGCTGCTGACTCTCTCACACGGCTCGCCGGTCGCGGCTCAGAGCGTCTCGATCGATACGCTCATGGCCTCGCCCTTCCCGACCGAACTGGTGGCGGCTTCGTCTGGCGCGCGGTTCGCGTGGGTGCAGTCGGTCGAAGGTGTTCGCAACATCTGGACCGCGGACGCGCCCGACTTCGCCGGCCGCCGGATCACCGGCTACACCGTGGACGATGGGCAGGATCTGACCGAACTGGCGTTCACCGGCGACGGCAAGTTCGTCGTGTTCACCCGCGGCGAGGGTGCAAACCGGCAGGGCGATTCGCCGAACCCGACGCAGATGCCCGACGGCGCGGAGCAGGCCGTGTGGGCGGTCGCGACCGACGGCGCAGGCGCGCCGAAGCGGCTCGGGTCGGGCGACCTTCCCGCGCCGGCTCCCGGCGGCGCGCGTGTCGTCTGGGTAAACCGCGGGCAGCTCTGGACGATCGATCTCGCCGCCGCCGACGCGAAGGCGACCCAACTCTTCACGGCGGGCGGTACCGCGCAGCAGATTGTCTGGGCGCCGGACGGCGCGTCGCTCGCATTCGTCAGCGGCCGCGGCACACACAGCTTCATCGGCGTATGCATCGTTGCGACCCGGGAGCTGCGCTACCTCGATCCGTCGCTCGATCGCGACAGCCAGATCGTCTGGTCGCCGGACGGCACGCGCGTCGCCTACCTCAGACAGTTCGCGGCACCGCGCCCCGCGATGTTCACGCCGCATCGCAGCGCGGAGGAGCCATGGGCGATTCGCGTCGCCGACGTGAAGACCGGTGCGGCGCGTGAAGTGTTCAAGGCCGACAAGGGCGCCGGCAGTGCGTTCCAGGCAATCGTCGCGAAGAACCAGTTGCTCTGGGGCGCCGGCGACCGTCTGGTCTTTCCGTGGGAGAAGGACGGGTGGCTGCACCTGTACTCGATCGACGCCAGCGGCGGGATGGCCAAACTGTTGACGCCCGGCGCGTTCGAGGTCGAGTACGCGACGCTCTCGGCTGACCGATCGCGCGTCATCTACAACTCGAACCAGGACGACATCGATCGCCGGCATCTGTGGGCTGCGGCGGTCGCGGGCACAGACGCGCCGACCGCGCTCACCAAAGGCGGCGGCATCGAGTGGCAGCCGGTTGCGGCCGCCAGCGGCGCGGCAACGGCCTTTCTCCGCTCGGATGCGCGGGTGCCGCCGCACGTCGCGGTGATTGTGGGCGGGCAGGACGCGCGCGACGTCGCCGCGACGTTGCCCTCGGCGGCCTTTCCCGCCGCTCAGCTCGTCGAGCCGCAGCCGGTGGTCATCACCGCCGCCGACGGAATGGCCATCCACGGCCAGCTCTTGGTCCCGAAAGATCTCAAGGCGGGGGAGAAGCGGCCGGCGATGATCTTTTTCCACGGCGGATCGCGCCGGCAGATGCTCCTCGGCTGGCACTACATGTACTACTACCGCAACTCCTACGCGATGAACCAATGGCTGGCGAGCCTGGGCTACGTCGTGCTCTCGGTGAACTACCGCAGCGGCATCGGCTACGGGATGGAGTTCCGCGAGGCGCTCAACTACGGCGCCGCCGGCGGCAGCGAGTTCCGCGACGTGATGGGGGCGGGGCTCTTCATGAAGAACCGGCCCGACGTGGATCCGTCGCGCATCGGCCTCTGGGGCGGCTCGTACGGCGGCTATCTCACGGCGATGGGGCTGTCACGCGCCTCGGACCTTTTCGCGGCCGGCGTCGACATGCACGGCGTCCACGACTGGAACGAGGGGATCCGCACGTTCGTGTCCGACTACAGCCGGCTCGACGACCCCGAGTTCGCGCGCGTCGCATTCGACTCCTCGCCGCTCTCGAGCGTCGACACCTGGAAGTCGCCGGTGCTGCTCGTGCACGGCGACGACGACCGCAACGTCTCGTTCATCCAGTCGATCAACCTGGTGGCGGCGCTGCGCAAGCGGAACGTCGAGGTGGAGCAGCTCGTCTTCCCCGACGAGGTGCACGATTTCCTGCGCCACGGCAACTGGATCCGCGCCTACAAAGCGTCCGCCGATTTCCTGCAGCGCAAGCTGGCCGGCCGGAAGGGAAGCGGTAGCCAGTAGCCACCTTTGTGTAGTTCGTAGTGTCCGGCTTAAGCCGGACTGTCGCGAGGTCCGGCTGAAGGACACTGCTTCCGCGTCGCTCCAGGTCCGCCTGAAGCCGGACACTACGTACAAAAGGAAACCGCTCTAGTCCGATAGGTGGCGGGGAGGTGGCGGGAAGGGCACCCAGAATTGCCGCGCGCATGTGCCGCAGTGGAGTGTCACGACACGCATGTCGGTTGAGAGCCCGGTGACGGCTGCGGCGAACGCGCGGCAGCCAGGGCACTGCATCAGTGGGGGCGTGTGCTCGCCTGGGTCGTCGGCTTCAGCCACGCGCGCGCGGTCGCTCGAGGAGTCGTCCGGTGGGTCCGCCAACGTGCGGAATTATCGCTGGCTTTGATGGTGTTGTCACTAGTGAAAAGTAGCTGAGCTGCGACAGGACGACGGCAACTCAATTGATGCCGGCATAACGTCGACGCGCGTTGACGCTTTCTTGATGCTGCCTTCGTGACGCCGCCCGGTCGAATGGCCCGGCGTTCTCGGTAGCATCAAATGGCAGGCCTGAAGGCCTGCGCTACGGGTCGCGTCGAAAGCGCTCCCACTCCGCGACGGTCTCGTCGGCGAAGGTACGCGCCACTCGCCGCGCCCGTTCGTGGCTCATCTCAAAGGCGCGCAGCTGCGCGAAGCGCTGGTGGCCGCGAAGAGGCTCCGGGAATTTCGTCCAGAAGTGTCCCGCGAGTTGTACCGCCGCGTCGACCGCAAGCGCGTTCAGCTCGGTTTGCGAACCGAGATCGGCGATCGACAACTCGCGGTAGCCGCGATCCCACGACTGAATCCACAACTCCGGCGCCCCGCGCGCGTCCTCGCGGGGAAAAAATCCGAAGACATCCGGAAGTCTCGGCCCGAGCAGCGCCGCATACATCAGGACGTGCAGCGACCCGCCGGTTGCGGGGCGCGAGACGCACTCGAACCCGCTGGGCGTCGCGGTGACGCGAGCCTCCAGGATCGAATCGTCGTCGGGCGCGTCGGTTGGGCCTGCGATACGAATCAGGGTCTTCGTTTCGAGTCCGCTGCCGACGCCGATGTCGACTCGACCGGCCCGCACGATCCGATAGAACGCCTCCGGACGTTCCGGGCTGGTTTCTTTCATCAAGTAGACGAATCGTTCCCACCCCTGCCTCAAGGCTTTTTCGTCATCGGCCGGCAACGGCTGCATGAGCGCCTCCGCCCACTTCAGCCAGCCCGGCAAGTCCTGGGGAACCGACGCGCGCAGGCGGTCCACGATGGAGGGCTGGACGCGATCGACCGGATGGTCGAGGGCTGCGCGGTAGGCATCGAAGTAGGCGTTCACCGCCTCGTCGCCGTTGCACCGCCACTCAGCGTTCCGGCAGGCGACATGGATCGAGGACGCGTAGCGAACCAGATCCACGACGGCGGGGCCCATCCCCGCGAGGTCGAAGTCCTCGAGCCCGTACGAGCGATCGGTGACGATGAACTGCTCGATGTGAGCATCGCCGTGCACCGCGACGGCGGGCAGGCGCCAGCGCAGGTCGTTGAACTCCAGGCAGGTCCGGGCGGCGAACTGCCGCGCGAGCATCCGGAAATAACGAAACGAGTTCGCTTGAACCTTTTCGACCAGCGCGGCCGAAGCCCCCTGGCTCCGCAGCGTTTTCTTGTCCAGGCGGAAACTGGCCGGTGCACCGAACGGTAATTCGGCGGGCAGGTTCTGCGCGACGACGACGCCGATCCATGCAGCGGACGTGACCGCGCCCAGCGCCGCGCACACCCACCTCCGAACCGCGATTGCTGTCGAGCGCGTCATTGAAGGCGACCCTCCACGCAACGGAGTGTAACGAACGTCGCGTGTCGGGAACAGCATAGCGCGCAACGGCCACGGAGTCGCCCGTTCTCTGTGCACGCGGGGTTCGAAACATCTGCTACCGATCGTCCGCGAGGCGCCGTCGATCATGAGGTGCGCCACATCTTCGTGGCGCAGCTGATAAAGAGACTCCATGATGCGCTGAAGCTGACGCAGTCCGCGAAACGGCCGAAGGCACGGTCACGCGTGTGCGCCTCATAGGATGTCAGAGAGGCGACTTACTCGAGTTGCTGGAGCTGCTCTTCATAGGCCCGCGCAAACTCCTCGCCGAACAGGCGGTGAAAACTTGCTTGCGGATCTCTTGCGATTTCGCCGTGCCGTTCCCGGAACAAGTCCCAGTAGCGCAGCTTCGCCGGCACGAGCCCTTTGCTCAGCTGACGATCGAATTGTTCCTGCAGGCGATCCGGATCGAACTCGGCGAGCATCGCTTCGAATGCGACCCGTATGCCGGTCAGCATCGCGAGCTGATGCTTCCGCAGATCGGCAAACGCGTCCTCGAACGCAGTGACCGGCCCGAGATACGCCGGGTTGCGCTTCGCCAGCAGGTTGTGCAGCGCGTCGTCGACGTTCGCCGAAAACTTGAGAGGGTTGTTTTCGACCGGACGGAGGCGCGTCGTGCGCATCCGGAATTCGTCCTTGATCTGCTGTCGCGACTGCAGGACGTCCATCACGCCGGAGACAATGACGCGAATAATCTGGCCAAAGGTCTGGGCGAGTTCCGGCGTGACATCGGCCGGGTCGAGTCCGGCCCCCTGCAGTATGCGTGTCACGGCGTCGATCTGTGAGCGTTCGGCGCCGCGCTCGTCAACTGGCACGCTGCGCGGCGGCTCGGACTGCGCCGTGCGCGGCGGCAGCGGCGGCTCGTCCGAGGCCAATGGATCGTATTCGTGCGGGATCGCCGTCGCATCTTCGTGCGGCGCGCGCGCTGATGGCGTCGCCGGCGGCGATGAAGGCACGACGGCCGGCTGGCGAAAGGAGCCGTCGAGCGATTTAAGCTCGAGATCTCTCGCGCCCGGCGCATTTCGTGGTGGCGACCGTCGTCCGAGGTTCAGCAATTCCAGCGGATCGAGCTCTTCCGCGGCAGGAGCGGCCAGTGGAGCTTCCGACTCCAGCAGCGGCGACGGACTTGGCCCCGACGCAAAGGGATTGTCGCCAGCGAAGGGGCTCGCATCACGTGGCATCGGCACCACACCGCGTGGCCGAATCTGCCTGAAATGCAGTGCGCGAAGCGGCGCCGGCGGGAGATCGGTCGTGGACGGGAGCGGCTCTTCCCAGTAGACCGGTCGGATAAATTGGCTGCGCCCGAGCTTCAATGCGTGTTCCCATTCCGCTCGCACAAAGGGCGACTGCAGGGAATTCCACGACCAGAACAACTGGAACACGTCTGCATCGGCAATCAATTGCGCTAATCGAGGGCTCCAGAGCTCTCCCGATCGGAGCTGAGTGACATCTCTGAGGTACTCGTCGCCCAGGCTTCGAATATGGTCTTCAAGCTCCTCGACGATCGCCGTGTCTCGGTGGGAGTACGACGCGAAGATCCGCCGGTACGGTCGCGCCTCGTCAGCAATCGCCTCTGCGCTGACGACCAGGCTGTCGACGCGAATCGCCACCGTAATCTCGGCAACCAGCAGATGTTGAAGATAGATGGCCACCGTTCCTCTCGCGACCCGGCCCTCGAGCGTTCGCGAGGCTCTCAGGCGAAACTCCTCGCGGTGAACGGACTCGGTCCAACGAAAACTGCGCTCGAGCGGATTGAACTCAACCCCCTCGACATACGGCACAAATCGCAGCTGGCCGCGCTCGGGAATCGGCAGCCGGCTATCCTGCACCACAGCCTGGAACGCGGTTGTTTCGCCCAATACCTGTTGTGCCTGGCGCCGGACTTCGGCCACGGGGTCCGGTTCGCCTGGTGGTGCATGCGGTCGCCGCTCGGCAAGGTGTGCGAAGGCGAGCATCGGATACCAGCGATCCGGAGCGACCACCGATCGTCGGTAAACCGTGAATTGCACGTTCTCATCGAGAGCACGTGTCGGCGCTGGTGGCATCCGGCACGACTCGAGGCGTTCGACCACCTGGTTAAAATCGTGACATCGTCGATCGAGATCTTTCTGAAGGCACCATTCGATGAGGTTGGAGAGCCTGGCGTCGAGCGGCAACGACGAGTCACGCAGGTCGGGCGGGGCATTGCGGATCGCGCTGAGGATGTGGTCGATGTCGATGCCTGGAAATGCCGGCCGGCCACTCAGGACCTCGAAGAGGATTGCACCAAACGCAAAGATGTCGGCGCGCACATCGACGGGGGTACCGAGCACACACTCTGGCGACAGGTATCGTGCGACTTCGGGGTCGGCGAATTCAGGACGGTCCGGCCACCGTTCGCGGAGGAAGCGGCCGAGACACGGGTCGACCACTGTGATGGAGCCGTTGGTGTCGACGATGAGGCCGGACGGGTTCAATTGGCCGAGGACGATGCCACGCCGGTGGAGATGTGCGAGACCGGACGCCAATCCGCTCATCGCTCCGAGCATGTCTCGAAAGCCCAATTGGTTGCGGCTGATCAGCTCTCGTAATAGCGTGCCCGCCACAAATGGCGTGACGACGAACAGCTGACGCTCATGAGCGCCGGTATCCAGAACCGGCACAATCCCGGGATAGTCGAGAACGGTCCACGCCCGCGCGGCACTGAAAAAAGACTCCTGTTCTTGTGCCACGTCGTCGCCGTACACGCGAACGATCACCGTCCGCGACGATGGGTCTTCGGCAAGGTAGACCTGGTTCGACCCGGTCGCATCGAGCTGTTTCAGAATGCGGTACCGCGAAATCGAGCCGAGCATACGGTCACCTTTGCGACGGGGGAGTCGAGCGAACGCGGGCATTCTAGCAAAGGCGTTGGTGACTATTGCATGCGCTGCACGTCAATCCGGACACGATCGCTGGCCACGATATTCGTCGTCTCGCCGTTGTGAGCCCGTTGATCGAGACGCCACGCGCGATGACGTAGTCGAGCACGGAATCGCCCACAACTGAGCGAACTGAGCGACGACGTCGGTTGGGGGAGGGGCCTGTCGGCGCAGGGATGGAAAGCTGCCTGCGCGGCCGTTGGCAGCCCTGAAGGGCTGCGCGACGAGAGGCCGCGCGTCATTCGGGCCATTGTGAAGAATCGCATGCCGGGGTGTACGCCGCGACCCGCCCGTGGGGTATACATACGCGCATGCGCACGCCAACTGATCGTTCCCGTACGCCCGGCTCCTGGGATCGTCGTTCGTTCCTGACCGCCGCGATCGGCGCTGCCGCCACCGCGCCGCTGGCGGCGCAGCCCGCGGCACCCGCACAGCCCGCGGCACCTGCACAGCCGCCGGGGTCCTCGGTCCCCGCGCCCCGGGACTGGGCGAGGCCCGAGCCGGTCCAGTATCCGGATCCCGACATCATCGCGCTCGACCCGCGCTTCCGGCGCTACATCGTCGGCAACACGGTCATCCGGCGGCTGCACTTCGGCACGTTGTGGGCGGAAGGCGTGGCCTGGAATGGCGTCGGACGGTATCTGGTCTGGAGCGACATCCCCAACAACGTGCAGATGCGATGGCTCGAGGAAGACAACCACGTCACGGTGTTCCGCAATCCATCCGGTTACAGCAACGGCAACACCTTCGACTACGAAGGACGTCAGCTCTCGTGTGAGCATGGCGGCCGGCGTGTCGCGCGCTACGAGCCGAACGGCACGGTGACGACGGTCGCCGACAAGTTTCTCGGCAAGCGCCTCAACTCGCCCAACGACGTCGTCGTGCATCCGGACGGCGGCATCTGGTTCACCGATCCCTTCTACGGCATCCGCGGCAACTACGAAGGGTTCAAGAGCGAGCCCGAGGTGAAGGAGGCGGTCTATCACGTCGATGGGAAGACAGGACAGATCGACAAGGTGTCCGACGAGGTCGGCCAGCCGAACGGGATCTGTTTTTCGCCCGACTACAAGAAGCTCTACGTCGCCGACACCGGGGCGCCGCGTGAGATCAAGGTGTGGGACGTCGACGGCAAGACGCTGCGCAACGGCAAGCGGCTCGCGCAGCTCGACATCCCGGGCGCCGGGACGCCCTCGGCCGCCGACGGCATCCGCTGCGACGTCGACGGCAACATCTGGGCGGGCGCGCGGCCGGGCGTGCAGGTGCTGACGCCAACGGGCGAACGGATTGGCATGATTCGCCTGCCGGAGACGTGCGCCAACGTGTGCTTCGGCGGCACGCGGCGGAACCGGCTGTTCATGGCTTCGAGCCAGTCCCTCTACGCGATCTACGTGGAGACGACCGGGGCGCACATCGCGTGAGCGGGCAACCCGCCAGATGAGCACGCTGGCCGGAAAAATCTCGGTCGTCACCGGATCGACGTCCGGCATCGGTCGCGGCATCGCGGAGCATTTCGCGCGGCTCGGGTCGAACATCCTGGTGCACGGCCGCGACCGCGACGATGGCCTCGAGACCGTCCGGCGGGTCAAGGCGGCCGGCTGCGACGCGGAGTATTTCGACGGCGACCTGACCGACGCCGCCGTCTGCCGCGGGTTGATACGCCGGGCGGTCGAGCGGTTCGGCGGCCTCGACATCCTCGTCAACAACGCCGCGGACACCGGACGCGGCGATCTCGAGCACATCACCGTCGCGCGCTGGGACACGATCATGGCCGTGAACCTGCGGGCGCCGTTCATCCTGCTGCAGGAGTCGATCGCGCCGATGCGGGCGCGCGGTGGCGGCTCGGTGATCAATATCGGATCGGTGCTGGCCTACGTCGGCGAGCCGAAGCTCGGCGCCTACTCGGTGTCGAAGGGCGGCCTGATGACGCTGACGAAGAACGCCGCCTCGCTGCTCAACCGCGACCGCATCCGCGTCAACCAGATCAACGTCGGCTGGACGCTCACCGAAGGAGAGCGGCGGGTCAAACGCGAGCAGGAAGGCAAGGGTGACGAGTGGATCGAGGAGGCGATTGCGACCCGGCCGTTCGGCCGGCTCCTCGAGCCGCTCGATATCGCGCGAGCGGCGGAATACTTCGCGTCGAACGCGAGCGAGTGCGTCACCGGAAGCATCCTCGACCTCGAACAGTATCCGCCTGGCGCGCTGCCGAACTCGTAGGAGATCGATTGACGGTGTGCGCGCATCGTGCAATGGTGTCGGCCATGCGCAGCGCATTTCTCTCCGTCCTGCTCCTGCTTCCACAGGCGGCCGCGGCGGCCACCGTGCCGCTCGACCTCAGTGGCGTGCGGCCGGGCCCGATCAGCGTCGTCCGCGCCGAGGAGACGGTGGCCATCAGCTGGCCGGACGAAACCGGGCGCGAGTGGCGCGCGGTGTTCTCGCTGGATCCGGCAAAGCCGCTGATCGTGTCGATCGGCACCGGCACCGATGTCATCGTCCGCGACGCGCGGCCGTTCTATCAGGGCGAGACCGGCAAGCGCCGCGGCGGATGGTATGCGTTCTTCGACGATCCGACGACGCATCCGGAGGGCACGCGGCACGTGCAGGGCACGCTGCAGCTGCGCGGCGCCGTCGCGCGCAGCGTCGGCGAACGCCTGGAGATCGTGTTCGAGGGCGCGCGCCTGGGAAGCTTCGACGGCGGGCTCGCCTACACCTTCTATCCAGGCAGCCGCCTGATCCAGCAGGAAGCGGTCCTGACGACGAACGAGCCCGACGTGGCGTATTACTACGACGCCGGCCTCGAGATGGCGGCGCCGTCCGATCGCCGGCCGGGCAACAACATGAGCACGGAGGTGGCCTTCTACGACACCGACGGGGTGCTCCGCCGCAACACGTCGAACGGTCTGCAGGCCGAGCGCGTCCCGGTGCAGGCGCGTTATCGCACGCTGGCGTTGCGGGCCGCGGGGGGAAGCGTGGCGGTGTTCCCGGCGCCGCACCGCTACTTCTTCCCGCGCGACTTCACGTCGAATCTGGCCTACGTCTGGCATCGTGCCTGGCGCGGTCGTGTCGCGCTCGGCATCAGGCAACTGCGGGACGAGAACTGGCAGTACTACCCGTGGATGAACGCGCCGCCAGGACGGCCGCAGCGGATGGGGGTGTTCTTCCTGCTCTCGTCTGGCGCACCGGACAGTGCGCTCGCTGATGTGCTCCGCTACACCAACAGCGATCGCTTTCGCCCGCTCGAGGGCTACAAGACACTCAGCACGCACTGGCACCTGGCCGACACGGTTCAAGCGATGGCGAATGGGTTCGACTGGACGCCGCCGTTCAAGCCGGTGCTGAAGGCGATGGGGGTCGACGCCTCGATGATCATGGATTTCCATGGCGACGGCCATCCGGGCGACCTCACGGATCTGCGCCTCGACGAGTTGCACGCGTACTTTGCCGCGCTCCGTGCGCAGTCGGACTCCGACTTCCTGTTGATCCCCAGCGAGGAAGCGAACGTGCACCTCGGCGGCCACTGGACGCTGGTGTTTCCGAAGCCGGTGTACTGGTTCATGGACCGTCCCGGACCCGTGCCGCAGATCTCGAAGCATCCGAAATACGGCACCGTGTACAGCGTCGGCAACGCGCAGGAGATGTTCGACCTCGTGCAGCGTGAGGGCGGCTACATGTACCAGACGCACCCACGGACGAAAGGATCGACCGGGTTTCCAGACAAGATTCTCGACACTCCGTACTTCCGCGATCCCAGTTACCTCGGCGCCGGGTGGAAGGCGCTGCCCTCGGATCTCTCCTCGCCGCGCCTCGGCGATCGCGCGTTCGACCTCGTCGACGAACTGAACAACCAGGGGCTGCGCAAGCGATTGCTCGGCGAGGTGGACGTATTTCAGTTCGATCAGACGCACGAGCTCTACGCGCACATGAACATCAACTACATCAAGCTCGATCGCCTTCCCGCGTTCGATCGATGGGGAGACGCGCTCGCGCCGCTGGCGAGAGGGGAGTTCTTCACCACCACCGGCGAGGTGCTGCTGCCGGACGTGGACCTGCGCGCATCGTCCGCCACCGAGATCGTCGCGGCGGTTCGCGCGGACTGGACCTTCCCGCTCCAGTTCGCGGAGATCGTCTGGGGCGATGGACAGTCGGTCCATCGCGAGGTGATCGAACTCTCGGAGACGCGCGGGTTCGGCAGCCGGCGGTTCGAATGGCGGGCCCAGGCGAACGGCTGGAAATGGGCCCGGGTCGCGGTCTGGGACATCGCCGGCAACGGCGCGTTCGTGAACCCGTTCTGGCGGCCATGATGCCGCGACGACGTCCGGCATGATCCTGCGTGTCGACGAAGCGACCATCGACGAAGCCTCAATCCTCCACAACCTCGGCGAGCTCTACGTGCACGACTTCAGCGAGATCACGCTCACCGAGCTGAATGACGCGGGCCGCTTCGACCACGATTTCTGGCGGGAATGCTGGAGCGGCGAGCGGACGCCGTACCTCCTCCGCGTCGACGATCGCCTTGCCGGGTTCGCCATCGTCGCCCGCGGGAGCCGGCTTGCCGATGACCCGGCCGTGCACGACCTCGCCGAGTTCTTCGTCGTGCGTCGCTATCGGCGCCAGGGCGTCGGCACTCGCGCCGCCGCGGCGATCTTCGGGCGCCGCCGGGGGAGGTGGGAAGTACGCGAGCGAACCGGCAACGCCGCCGCACGCGCGTTCTGGCGCAAGGCGATCGGCGCCTACACGAACGGCGAGTTCGACGAGATCGTCGTGGCTGACGAGCGCTGGCACGGCTGGGTGCAGCGATTTGTTTCCTGAACCCGGATTGCAAACCTCCCACCCCGGCCGCATAATCGCACCGCAAATACTCACGCTCTGTACGAACACTTCGAGGTCCATGTGACGCAAAAATCGTTGAGTCCGCTCCCGCCGCTTCCGCCGACGATCAGCATTCCGACCTTCACTGTCACGTCGACACCGAGTGCGAACATCAACATTCCGTCGACGCTGCCGTTCTACTACGCGGCGATCCAGACGATCTGGATCTACTGGCAGGTGGACCTGCCGGTTGTGGAGCCGTACCTCCACCCGCTGGGCATGACGCCGGCGAGCTTCGACGGCCAGGCGGCGGTGGGGATCAACTTCTTCAACGCGGCCGCTCTCTACGGCCAGGGCCAGCCGGGCAACCCTGGCGTCGGCGGCTTCAACGAAACCGAATTGACGATCCTGGCGTTTCCGACCAACCAGCAGGCGAACGTTCCCGAGATGACGCTGGCCGAGTTCATCACCGACGGCGATCAGACGAAGCGCATCGGCGCGTATCGCGTCTGGGTGGCGTGCGACAGCGCCGTGGCCGTCGCCGCCGGCCGTCAGCTGTTCTTCGAAAACAAGTTTCTCACCGCCTACACCTACGACGTTCCGTCCGTGAACAACCCGGGCCAATCGCTCTTCTCCTGGACCTGCCACGATCCGGCGGACGCGGCGCAGAACATCTACTCGGCCCAGGTCTCGCTCTCGGGGCTCAACTCCGTGCCCTCGAACATGTCCGAATGGATCGACTTGAGTTATGTGGCCAGCGAAAAGCGCGTCGCCGGCTCCAGGCGCAACTACTTCGGCATGTACGACACCTACGTCGTCCCGCAGGCCAACAGAAACGCCGTCTCCGTGTCGATGGGCAAGAGCACGCACCCGATGCGCGCCGACATGGCGAAGCTGATAGGCACACGGGCGGCGGCGATCGTGCAGGTCTTCAAGAGCCCGGCGTGCATCGCCGAAGCGCGCCCTTACTGGGCTGACCTGTAACGGAAGGCTTTCGATGTCACACCCATCCGGCCGCGGTACCCCGGTCTCCATGCACGCGCGCCGGATCGCGCGTGCACCGTCCAACCAGGCACGCCAGCGTTTTCTCGAGCTCTCGGTCGCCATCACCGGCTACGACGATGCCGTCCTGTGGGGGACGGGGATGGTGGACACCTATCTGACGTTCGTGCTCGACGCCGTTGGCGATCAGGTGACCGGCCGTCTGCTCTCGGTGTGGCACCAGGTTGCCGACGCCGCGCAGGGTGATCCGTCTGCGCTCGACCAGATGCTGCGCGATGAGGTGTTCGCCGATCCGACGCTCGGGCCGGTGGCGCGCAATCTGATCGTCCTGTGGTACCTCGGGGAGTGGCAGCAGTTGCCCGCCGACTGGCGCGATCGGCACGGCGCGCGCGCGACCGACCAGACCGCGTTCGTTTCTGCGGACGCCTACTCTCAGGGGCTCGTCTGGGACGCGATCGGCGCGCATCCGCAGGCCGCGAAGATGCCGGGCTACGGGTCGTGGGCGCTGCCGCCGCGCCCGCGCGAGGATCTGTCGTGACCGTGCCGCACGGCAGCTATGACGCCGTCATCATCGGCGCCGGTCCGGTCGGCGTGAACGTCGCCAAGGTGCTGAGCGATCGCGGAAAGCGCGTGCTCATCCTCGAAGCGGGGCGCGCGTCCGGCCTGTCGTACGACGGCTGGCTGTCGTACGTCGATACCTATCGGGCCGCAGTCGTCAAGGAGCCGAACTCTCCGTACCCTCCGAATCCGAATGCGCCGAGCACCTACAGCCAGGACATTCAGAACCTGCGAAAGCGAGTGCCGATCGTCTCCGGCTACCAGGTGGAAGACGGCCCGCTGTCGTTCGGCTCGACTTACCTGCGCAGCCTTGGAGGGACCGGCCTGCATTGGCTGGGGACGTGTCCGCGCATGGTGCCGAACGACTTCCGGCTCAAGTCGGTCTACGGCGTCGGCGTCGACTGGCCGATGACGTATGACGACCTGCAGCCGTATTACTGCAAGGCGGAATGGGCGCTCGGCGTCTCCGCGAACAAGGAGGAGCAGGGGCATTTCGGCATCTGGTTTCCACCGGACTACGACTACCCGATGGAGCGGATTCCGCCGAGCTACAGCGACGGCCTCTACGCCGCGGGCGCCGAGAAGGCGACGGTCAGGTTCGGCGATCGCGACTACGGCATGACGGTGACGTCGTTGCCGCAGGCGAGGAACTCGATTCCGCGCCAGGGTTACGCCGTGTCGAGCGCTTACGGCACCGCGCACATCGGCGAGCGGTGCGAGGGCAACGCCAGCTGCATCCCGATCTGCCCGGTGCAGGCCAAGTACAGCGCCCTGCGGACGCTCGGGCAGATGGACGCGAACTTCTACACGCTGGTGACCCAGGCCGTGGCCTCGCGCCTGATCATCAACGAGAACGGACGGATCGGCGGAATCGAATACAAGCGCTACGAGAGCGAAGGTTCGAATCAGTATCAGACCGGCACCGTCACCGCGACCCTCTACATCGTCGCGGCGCATGCAGTCGAGAGCGCGAAGCTGCTGCTCGCGTCCGGCGCCGCGAACTCGTCCGATCAGGTCGGCCGCAACCTCGCCGATCATCCGTTCTTCCTGACGTGGGCGCTCAACCCGACGCCGGTCGGCGCGTTTCGCGGACCCGGCCAGACTTCGGAAATCCCGTCGTTTCGCGATGGTCCATTCCGGCGCGACTTCGCGGCGTTTCGCATCGATCTCGGCAACTGGGGGTGGGACGTCGCGACGTTTCCGCCCAACAGCAACGTCTACGAACTGGCGGCAACGAATACGTTCGGCAAGGCGCTGCGGCGTAAACTGGGCGACGAGATCCCTCGCCAGCTCCGCGTCGGCTACGTGATCGAGCAGCTGCCCGAGCCGGGCAATCGCGTGACGATCTCGCGCGAGCTCGTCGATCCGATCGGCTGCTATCGCCCGATCGTCCACTACAACGTCTCCGACTACACGCGCCGGGCGATGATCGCGGCCAACCAGGTGTCGACGTCGCTGTTCCACGCGATGGGCATCCAGGACGCGGACATCCGGACGAAGTTCACGCCCGATTCGCCGGGGTACATGACCTACAAGCAGCCAGACGGCACCGTCGTGCCGTTGTCGTTCTTCGGATCAGGACACCACATGGGGACGCATCGCATCGGCGTGAGCCGCACCGATTCGGTGACGAATCGTTACTCGCGCAGCTGGGATCACGAGAACCTGTATGTCGTCGGCTGCGGCGGCATGCCGACCACCGGCTCATCGAACCCGACGCTGACGGCTGTCGCGCTGGCGCTGATGGCTGCCGACGACATGTTGACGCAGCTCGGCTGACCGCAGATGCCGATCACCGACCTCGAATCGCTGCGCCATCACCTGCAGGAGGCGCTGGAGATCGAACACGCGACCATCCCGCCGTACTTGTGCGCGCTCTACTCCATTCCCGAGGGCAGCAACCGTGAGGCGGCCTCGGTCATCCGCAGCGTCGTGATGGAGGAGATGCTGCACCTGACCCTGGTGGCCAACGTAATGAACGCGGTTGGCGGCACGCCGGCGATCGCGAAGGCCGGGTTCATCAAACCATACCCGGCCTTTCTGCCGCACTCGAACGATGCGTTCACCATCGATCTCCTGCCGCTGAACGAGGATGCGCTGGAGACATTCCTGAAAATCGAACGCCCGGCGCCGCCGCACGCGCCGCCCGAAGCCGACCGCTACCACACGATCGGCCAGTTCTACGAGGCGGTCGAGGAGGCGCTCCAGCGCCTGACCAGTGACATGGGCGCGACGGAGGTATTCGTGGGGCGAGCGGGCAAACAGGTGCCGCCCGGCCGGTGGTACTACGGCGGCGGCGGTGACGTGGTGCCGGTCACCGATCTGGAGTCCGCCCTCCGGGCGTTGAAGGAGATCGTCCACGAAGGGGAGGGGCTCCGTCATTCATTGTGGGATGGAGACAGCGCGCGGGAACTGGCGCATTACTTCCGGTTCGCCGAGCTGCGCGCACAGCGTCGCTATCGGCCCCAGGACACGGTGGAGTCGGGGCCGACCGGCGCGGAGGTGCCGCTGGATTTCGGCGTGGTGGCGCCGATGCGCCCCAACCCGCGCAGCGACGACTATCGCGGCTTCCCGACGATTCACCGTCAGATGGTGAACGGCAATCGCATCTACACCCGCCTGCTGCGCCAATTGGAGAGGGCATTCACCGGCACGCCGTCCGCGCTGGGCGAGGCGGTGCCGATCATGTACGAGTTTCGCTATCAGGCCGAGGCACTGATGCGGATTCCCAGCCCGCTGTCGCCCGGTTTCACCGTCGGACCGAGCTTCGAATTCGAACCAGACGCCGGCGGCCCTGAAGGGCCGCCCCACCGGTGATGATCGTCGCGCAGGCGCTACCAGTACTTCTTGACCTACGGAGACGTCGGACGCGGAAGGCGCAGCCGCGCGAGCGCCGTCGCGAACCGCGCATCGTTGCGCATGTCGGCCGGCCAGGGCAGCACGTTCAGGCGAACGAGATCGCTCACGCGCTCTTCGAACGCGCGATCGAGCCACTCGAATGCGGTGCCATACTCGCCGAGCGACGAGTGGCACATCGCGCGATCGAGAGGCGAGACGAAGCGGACGGCGGCGGCTTCGTCGAGTTGCCGCAACGACTCGCGGGCGATGTCGGGCTGCCCGAAATAGCCGGCCGCCAGCCCGAGATACCCGAGCCCGACCGTACCTCCTGTCAGCGCCACGAGCGAACGGAATGCGGCGATCGCCTGGTCGCTGTTGCCTTGCCAGACGTGAACGGCGCCCAGCGGCCAGTAGGTCAGGGCGAAGTCCGGATCGAGCACAATCGCCCGATTCAACTGCTTGAGCGCCTCGGCGTGGCGGCCGGCGCAGAAGAGCGCGTATCCCATGTGCGCGTTGATGATCAGCGACAGCGGATCGAGCTCGAGCGCCGTGCGGATCGACGCAATCATCTCCTCCGGCCTGCCGGCGACGAGCCAATACCAGCCGAACCATTGATGAGCGCTGGCATACGACCAGTCCTGCGCAATCGCACGGCGGAACGACGCCGCGGCCCCTTCCCAGTCCCAGTCGAAAAAGAGCCGCGTGTAGCCGAGCGAGGCGTGTGCCTGCGCGAGGTCCGGCTCGAGCTCCAGCGCCCGTGTCGACGCCGCCTTGGCGCGAGGGTAGGCGTCGAGCGGCGCCAGGAAACTGTAATAACCGAGCACGTTGTAGGTGTCGGAGAGACCGGTGAACGCGGCCGCGTATTCGGGATCGCGATCGATCGCTTCCTGGAAATAGGCGATCGCGCGCATGAAGGCGTCGCGCGTCCGTTTGTTCCACTGGTGACGTCCGCGCATGTAGGCGTGATAGGCCTCGGAATCCTCGGTCTGGCGATGCGCCAGCTGCTGCCGATCTTCGAGCGACAGCCGGAGGCGAAGCGACTTGACGATCTCGGTCGCCACCTCCTCCTGGACGGCGAGAATATCCTGCGCCCGGCGCGTCAGACGGTCGCCCCATAGCTGCGACTCCGTCGCCATGTCCGTCAGCTCCGCGCTGACCACCAGCGTCTGATTGCGCAGCATCACCCGCCCCGTGACCAGCGCCCGCGCCCTGACTTCCCGCGCGACTGTTCTCAGATCGAGATCGCCGCGGTGGCGGTAGCTGAACACGGTCGATCGCGGAACCAGCCGCAGCCCCGACACGCGCGTCAGCTTGTTGAGAATGCCCTCGGTAATGCCATCGGCCAGGTACTCGTCGTCGGCGTCGGCGCTGTCAGAAGCGAACGGCAGCACTGCGAGCGAGTCGATCGGCCCCGACGCGTGCGGTCCGGCGGGAGGTGGATGCGCCGCGGCCGACACGGCGAGGGTCGAGGAATCCCGCCACGGTTCCGGCGCGACGGCGGCGGTGAGCGCATCGCGGAATTGCGCCGCCGAGCCGTAGCGGGCATCCGGCGACTTGGCCAATGCGATGTTGAGTGCGTGCTTCACCGACTCGGGCACATCGTCGCGTCGAATCGCGGGCGGCGGCTGAACCAGGTGCTGCACCAGCACCGACTGGCTCGACGGCCCGACAAACGGGGGATAGCCAGTCAGCATCTCGAACAGCACGCAGGCCAGGGAATAGAGGTCGCTTCGCGCGTCGGCACGATCGCCGCTCGCCTGCTCCGGGCTCATATAGCGAGGCGTGCCGACCAGAGAACCTGGCAGCGTGATCGGAGTCGTGTCGTCGGCGGCCGAATGCTGCATGGCCAGTGCAATGCCGAAGTCCATCACGACGGCGTGCCCGCCCTCGAGCAGGATGTTTGCTGGCTTCACGTCGCGGTGGACGACGCCGGTCTGGTGCGCGTAGGCGAGCGCGTCCGCGACATCGACGGCGATGGCAATCGACTCCGCCACCAGCAGGCGAGGCGCGTGCGCCAGGCGAGACGACAGCGACTCGCCGCTGATATACGGCATCGTGTAGAACAGGAGGCCATCGGCCGTGCCGGCGTTGAGCAGCGGCACGATATGCGGGTGGCGCAGGTTCGCCGCCAGGCGAATCTCCTGGCGGAAGCGATTGGCATTGACCCCGGCCGCGAGGTCCGGCGACATCAGCTTGATCACCACCAGACGCCCGAGGTCGAGTTCGAGCGCGGCGAACACCCGGCTCATCGCCCCGCCACTCAACTCGCGGTGGATGACGTAGCGCTCGTTGAGCGCGGCAACCAACCGAGCGGCTACCGGGTCGGCAGGAACGAACGCGCTGTCCTGCTCCGGCTCCTGCGGCGATTTGCCCTGATTCGGCTGCGCTACGTCACGATCGGACATTGACCGCAGCTATTCTGTGCGGCCCACCCCTGGTGTGCAAGCACCCGAGGCTCCAGACCGTCGGCGAAAGCTCGGTGGACCGGTGGTAATCTAGAGATGCCTTTCCTTGAGCGCCCCTGCCCGGCATCCTGCCGCCGCACCTGCTCTCACCGAAGCAGGAAGTCGCCGAGCAAATGTCATATCTCGTCCGACGCTGTGTCTTGTGCGGAGCGGCGAACATTTCCACGACAATCGAAGGACCGATCGTGAGCGTCGTATGCCTCGCGTGCGATGCGACGTTCACGGTCGACTACGGCCCGTCTGACGATCCGGCGGTGCAGGCGCACATAGAAATCACCAGCCGCAGGAAGGGCCCTCCGCGACCGGGTTCGAGCGGCGACCGACGATAACGACGTGCCTCCGGAGACGCGTCAGTGGCCAGTCTCGTCATGTGGGGCGTGGACCGGCTTGGATTCCGGTGACCATCGTTGTCTGAGATACACGGCGAGCCACACCATCGCGGCGATGGCGAGGAACTCGCTCTGCCAGTTCTGGAACGATTCGAACCAGAATCGCGGGGAGGCCAGGTAGTCGGCGAACACAGGCCGCAACTGGCCATGTTCGACCTGATCCGCCGCGTACTCCGCGAATCCGCCCGCGGCGTGGCCGGCCCATGAGACGAGGAACAGGACGACGAACGCCAGGCCGAGCGAGTGCTCGTACAGGAGGAGCACCCAGCCGCCGCGTCTCACCGGCCATGGCGCACGAGGGTCGTCCGCGAAATCCCGTGGGTCGATGTCGACCGATTCCGTCACTCCGGGCCGCCGTGATTCCGGCGAGCCTTTCTGTACCAGGCAGGTCGTCAGCAGCACGAAGACCGCCATCTGCAGGAATTCACTCTCCCAGTTCTCGAACAGTGCTTCCCATGGATGGCCCGTTGCCAGGTACCCGCTCACGGTCACGGCTGGCTCGCCGTGCTCGCGCTGGGTGGCGTTGTATTCGTAGAACCCCGTGATCATCTGACCGGCGAGGAACAACAGGAACATCGCCATCAACACCAACGTCAGCGCCCGATCGCGCAACCACCTCACGCCATCCCCCCGTCTGATTTCGTCACGTCACTGCCGGATGAGCACCGCTGCAGGTGCGGTCCAGCAGCCTCCACTCATAACCGACGTTCACAGCACCGCGCCGTGCGAATCGTCGCACCTCGAGACAGTGCCACGGCGTCCATCCATGGCGTCCCTCGATCCGGCTTATCATTCCTCGATCCGACTCGTCATTCCTGCCTGCAAGAGGCGTGTTCGCGCAGCACGGCCGAGTCCGATCGGGCGCAGCACGTTCACAGAGGATGAGAAATCGCGCTGACGCGCGACGGTTGTGATCGAGCGGAGTGCTTCCATATGGTCGGGCGATTTTCACGGTGAGGCGCTCGGCGATTCCCTTCGCGGCGTTGCTGTTTGCGACGCTGATCTTTCGGCTGCCGCCGCTGCTCAACGCCGCCGGCGTCGGGTCGGATGCGGCGATCGTCGGTCTGCAGGCGCGCCACATGTTGCGCGGCGAGCTCTCGCCCTTCTTGTGGGGAGCCGGCTACCAGGGTTCGCTCGAGGCGGCGCTGCTGGCGGTGGCCTTCGCGGTCGCCGGGGCTTCGCCGTTGGTGCTGATGCTGGTGCCGCTGTGCGGGCATCTGCTGCTCACGTGGTTCGTTTTCGACGTCCTGCGCAAGAAGCTCCCGCCCGCGTCCGCGGCGCTGGCCGCGCTGCCGGTGGTGCTCACGCCCCAGGCGATCAGCGGAGTGGCCCTCTATGCGCCCCGCCAGTGGTGCATCACCCTTGTGTTCGCCGGGCTGTGGCTGATCGACGGCGCCTCGTCGGCGAAGAGGCCGTGGCTGCGCATCATGTCCGGGGTGACGGTGGCGGTGCTTTCGCTCTATCTCGACCTGTACGCGTTGCTGTTTCTGCCCGGGCTTGGGTTGTTCACCGCCTTGTGCTGCCTCGACCCCACCGCTGCGGGGCAGCGGGTGGTGCGAACGACGGCGGCCGCCACGGGCGCTGCGCTGGGCGCGTTCGGGGTGTGGCTGCCACGGCAGCTCGGGTCGGGCAGCCCGACCGAGACCGCGCTGTCGGTACACAACATCGCCCGGAACTTTCACCTGCTTTGGGAGCAGTGCCTGCCCTGGGTGCTCGGGTATGGCGTGTTCATTCCTGGAAAGAACCTCTACCCCGACCTGTGGGAACCGCCCGCGCCGGTGCGCTGGTTTCAAATCCTGGGTGCGGTCAGCCTGGTGGTCGCGATCGGGCTCGGCGCCTTGTGGCTGTTCTGGCGCAAGCTCGAATGGCCCCTGCGCCGGCTGGCGCCAGTCGCCTTCGTGGTGAGCGCCTCGTCGATCGGCGGCTTTCTCTTCTCGGGAATGCCGAGCAACATGTGGTCGGCCCGCTACCTGGCGCCGATCGTGTGGACCGCTCCGTTCGCGCTGGCGCCGCTCGCCGCCCTTCTCAGCACGCGGCGGCTGGCGCTGGCGGTCGCGCCTTACCTGACCGTCGCGGCGCTGGGAGGCTGGCTCAGTTACGGGCTCTACGTGCGCGGACCGCTGCCGGTGCTCGATCCGCGGGGCGTCGCCGCCGACGAGCAACAGGTCGCCGACTTCCTCCGCGCCAGGGGCGTCCATCACGCTGCGGCCCAATATTGGCTCTCGTACCGGCTGTCGTTTCTCTACGGGGAGGATCCGCTCGTCATCCCGATCTCTCCGAGCGACGACCGCTACCCGCCGTACCGCGAGCAGTTCGACCGCGCGCGGCGCGTGGCGTATGTGTTTCATCCCTCCGAGCCGCGTGCCCGCATCGAGGAACACGAGCCCTGGGTGCGTGCCCAGGGCTGGCAGGTCGAACGGGCCGAGGTGGCCGGGTTCTCGATGTTGCTGGTCGAGCGGCCGCGATGAAGGAGTGGGCCTCGTCAGTCTTCACCCAGTCGTCGCTGCTCCGCGGCGTGCAGCGTCCGCGGAGCCCGACAGCAGCCGTTCGATCAGTTCGATCACGCCGGCACCGCGCGCCCCCTTGGTGATGACGTCCGCTGCCGCTTTCACCGACGGCAGCGCGTTGGCGACGGCCACCGACAAGCCGCACATGCGGAGAAACGCCTGGTCGTTTTCAGCGTCGCCCACGCCGACGACCTGATTGGCAGCCAACCCGATCTCGTCGAGCGCCGCCATGAGACCGGTTGCCTTGGTCACATCGGCCGGCAGCGCCATCACCGCCCCCTTGTTGAAGATGATGTGCCACTCGATGCCGAGCTCATGAATCGCGGTGAGCAGGACGTGCTCGTGCGGCTCCACGGTCGCGACGATGGTGTGGCCGACCGACACGGGAACCGCCTTGGCGGCGAGTTGCTCGAGCAGGCGCGGCGGGGGCGGCACCGAAAGCGCGCGCAGCTGCTGCGTCGCCGGCTGGTAGAGCACGGCGCCGTTCTCGGCGACGATGCGGTCGAAGAGCGCCGAGTGCGCAAACGTGTTGAACAGATCCGCCAGCTCACGACCGGTGACGAGGATCGTCGCCAGCCCTGCGGCGCGCGCGCGCAGCAGCGCGTCGATCGTCGGCTCGTCCACCTGGCCGTCGTGCGCCAGCGTCCCGTCGTAGTCGGTAGCGATCGCCTGGTAGGTTGCCATTCAGCTGATCACGCGCCATACAGCCGGAGGGCGTCGAACGTGCGACTCGACGCATGTCCTGCAACAGTCAAAGATCGCAGTGACTGCCGTCTCGGCGACGGTCCGGCTGGCGTCGGACGCTAGCGGCCGCCAATAACGAACTGTACCTCGGCGCTGAGCCGCCAGCAGTCGAGCACCAGGTTGCCGCCGAAGAAGAAACGCATTTCTTCCCAAAGAGTCACGACGACCAACCGTGCAAGATGGGGTCCCGCACACACCTTGGCGGGGGAGCGTCGCGAACCACATCGGCGTCCCGCGCCCGCCGATGCTGATCGCAACTCGGCGCCACACGCAAAAGGCCGTGACGTTTGAGCGGCTCGAACGCTCGAGCGACTCGCACCGTTCTCGATCATCTGCTCCCGCGTTGAAGCGCAACCACGGCGGAAGTGGAGGGATCCCCTTAGAGGTGAGCCGTTCCCCGAAACGGCCGGACCACGTCTTGCGTACCCAGTGCCTGCGCGTTCTTACAGCTGCCTTGGCGATCACGCGTCTATGGAAGACACGTCCGTAACCGACCGCGTCACGACGGGAATTGCCGGCCTCGACGCCATCCTCATGGGCGGCCTGCTGAACGGCTCGACGGTAATCGCTCAGGGTCCGCCCGGCTCGGGAAAGACGATCCTGGCTAACCAGCTGGCATTTCACCGCGCGTCCCAGGGCGAGCTCGTCGTGTATGTGACGCTAGTCGCGGAGTCGCACACGCGGCTGCTGAGGCACCTGCGCACGCTGACCTTCTTCGAGCCGTCGCTTGTCGGCGATCGAATCCTGTATCTGAGCGGTTACCACGCACTGAGTGAAAGCGCGACGGCGCTGCTCGCGCTGCTGCAGAAGGAGCTGGTCGTGCGGCGGCCCGGTTTACTCGTCGTCGACGGGATCAGCGCGATCCAGGAAACGCATGGCGTTCCCGTGGCGCGCCAGTTCCTGCACGAGCTGCAGGCGTCGACCGAGAGCGCCAACTGCACGGCGCTCCTGGTCAGCGCGACCCAGACGTCGCCGACCCCCGAAGATGCGGTGGTCGATGCCGCGATCTCTCTGGCCGAGAATCAGGTTGGCGTTCGGCCGATTCGAGAGATTCAGGTGCACAAGACCAGGGGCAGCTCTCATCTGGCAGGGCGCCACACCTTCATCATCGATGGGCGCGGCCTCGTCGTCTTCCCGCGTATCGAGGCGCTGTACCGAATGCCTTCGCAGGCGCCGTCCGAAGGCGAAACACGGATTGGGTTCGGCCGCACCGGGCTCGACGCCATGGTGGGCGGCGGATTGCGCACCGGCTCGAGCACGCTGGTGCTCGGCGCGACCGGCACCGGAAAAACGCTATTGGGGCTCACATTTCTCGCCGCCGGCCTGTCCCACAACGAGACCGTGATCTATTCCGGCTTCTATGAGACACCCGATCGGCTGCTCGCGAGCGGTGACGGCATCGGCCTTCGGCTGCGGGATCAGGCGGCGGCCGGCCGCCTCCATGTGGAGTGGCGGCCGCCGGTCGAACTGTTCATCGACGCGTGGGCCGACCGGCTGCTCGAACGCGTGCGGACGACACGGCCGCGCCGGCTCTTCATCGACGGGCTCAATGCGATTTTGGGGGGCGCGACGCGTCCCGAACGCCTGTCGGCATTTCTGACCGCGCTGGCCAACGAGCTGCGCGCGCACGAGGTGACGACGCTGATCTCGGGCGAGATGCACCCGATTATCGGCAAGAACGTCGACGTGCCGCTGCCGGGAGTGTCGCCAATCGTCGAGAACACCATCCTGCTGCGCTACGTCGAGAACGGCACGCATTTGTCGCGGCAAATCGCGGTACTGAAAATCCGCGACAGCGAGCACGACGGTCTCATTCGCACCTTCTCAATCACCGGGGATGGGATCGTCGTCGGCCCGGCCCGGACATCCAAGCCTGCCGCGCGATCGCGGCCGCGCCGGCGCCGCCGGCCGTGAAGACGCCAGCGCGGGGGCGCGCCCGGAAGCGCGTCGTGATCGTCGACGACGAGATGGCGGTGGGCAACATGCTCGCTGCCTGCTGCGACATGTGGGGGATGGAAGGCATCGTCACGAGCACCGCCATCGAGGCGCTCGGCGTGATTGCCGAAACGATCCCCGATGCGATCGTCACCGATTTCATGATGCCGGGGATGAACGGGCACGAACTGGTCCGCGCGGTACGCGGGAATCGGCGGTTCGTCGACGTGCCGCTGATCCTGATGAGCGCGGTGCCGGAGGCCGCCGCGAAGGACTCGCCGGCAGATGCGTTTCTGGCCAAGCCGCTCGATCTCGACGAGACCGAACGTGTCCTGCGCCAGTTGACCGCTGGCGAGAGGAGGACGCGGAGCCGCGACCGGCGATGAGGTGATAGGAGCGACTATCGCCACAACGGCCGGCGATTCATCATCCAGCGTCTCAACGCATGGGGCGTCAGCCGGATCTACGGCTATCCCGGCGACGGCATCAGCGGCATCATGGGCGCGCTTGGCCGCGCCGCCGACCGGATGCGCGTCATCCAGAGTTCGAGGAGGACCACATGAGAATGTCCGAAATGCGACGCACGATGCCAGTCGCGCTGGCGTACATTTTCGCAACCGTCATCTTCGCAACGGCACAGACCACGAACCGGCCATCAACGCACGAACCGCCGACGCCCGGAATGACGGCTCCGCGTCCGGCCAATCCGCCGCCGGACTTGCCGGCCACCGATTCCGCTTCGCAAGCCTCGGACTCGCGTGACCAGGCTGGAGCCTTGCCGCAGGAACAAGCCGCGCCATCGGGCGATTGCCGACCGCTCGACACCACGATGGTTCTGCTCGAGCACATCCAAAGCGTTCTGGACGAGGCCGCGATTGGCAAGAGCGGACCGGTCAGCCTCGACCCCGGCGTTGTCGATCAGCTTCGCGCTGAGGTCGAGGAAGTCAGACTCGCGCTTGGAGGCAAGCCGCGTTCGTAACCGGAATGAGACGCGGAGAGAAAGGACCCCGGCGCGGTCATCAAGACCGCACCAGCCAAGGCGTCCTCTGCTGATGTGAGCGGCGCTACCGCCGCGCGCGCGTCATCCACAGCGTCGCGCCCAGCATCCCGACGCTCATGAGCATCCACATCGTCGCCCACATCCACGACGGCAGCAGAAAGAGTCGCGCCATCGTCGCGGCGTCCGACTGGCTGCGACCGAACAGGAACAGCACGCGGATGTCATATACCGCGTTGAGGGCCACCTGAATGGCCAGCAGGCTCAGGAAAAAGCGCAGCGCGTTGGCCACGCCCTTTTTCGCGAGCGCGATCAGCGTGACACCCCACGCGAGCACGATCGCAGCGCCAAAGAGATTTCGCATCCACAGGACGAGCGTCAGGAGCATGAGTGCTCCGAGACTCAGCAGGATGACCTGCGCCCATTTCTCGACGCGCAGCGACGCGATGAGCAAGCAGCCGACGACTGCCGCACCGGGATAGCCGGCGGAAGCCACGAGGCCGCGGGCGATCCGGCCGGCCGGCACGAGGCTCTGCGTGACGCCGCTCGTATCCGGCTGGATCGCGATCGATGTCACTCGGCCGCCGACGAGCACGGTCACCAGCGCATGACTGCTCTCGTGGACCCATGCTGTGAACAGCT